>Ga0181575_10000180_pt1 | contig 45646 bp, 31 predicted proteins | sample 101ome_23_FD_145599 | JGI IMG/M metagenome (GOLD analysis project Ga0181575, IMG submission 145599) | Coastal salt marsh microbial communities from the Groves Creek Marsh, Skidaway Island, Georgia - 101411CT metaG (spades assembly) | ecosystem: Environmental > Aquatic > Marine > Intertidal zone... | reverse complement strand
GGACTCCTTATGTAAAAGAAATGATTTCTAAAAATTTTCTTAAACAGTTTATCATAACTAATAAAGGAAGAGAGGCCAATAAAAAAGGATCAAAAACAATAATAAAGAATACTAAGTTGAATATGATGATTGTAGGTGATCCATTTCATTTATTTTATGACAAAGTAAATTTAAGAGCGGATGGTTATGAGGTTGTAAAAATAAATAATAACACCACAAAGAATATTTTGAATATTAGTGAGGACTTTTCTAATTATACGGGTATTAAACCAATAGCGATTAGTTCCTCAACAGTGATTGAAGGAAAAGAGGTAACCAACTCCCAATTTTGGGTAACTGGAGAGGAAAGAAATGGTGAAATTAATTATAAAACATATCTTACATCAAGAGCTTTTGAAAGATGGGTTGAAGTTCCTTGGGATGAAAGAATATTAGAAAAACTTCCTGAATTTGAAACTATGAAAGACTTAATTGTGAAAAGTATGGCTGAGACTTGGGGGATGGTTGATGATGTTATTGAAGAAGGTTTGGAACTATTAGAAGATAATTTACATTGGAGATTGTCAGCGGATTTAGAAATGCAAAAATTAATATTTGCAAATATGAATGGACCTATAATTGATCATAGGGCTGAAGTGAGATTAAAAATACCAGATAGTAATTGGAAAGTAGTAATAATGCTTGAATTAGATTCTTGGGATGAATTATCGGAGCAATCTCTGATGGCTGGACGATTTCATAATGTTGTGACAAAGAAAGGATTTGACCAGGATCAAGGCTTTAAAACATATACCAAAATAATTGAAGAAAGAGGACTTGAGGTAAATAGAGAAAATTATTTGGAATTAATCAAAACTTTGGTTGAGAATGAATGTTTAATAGAGCGGCTAAGTAAAATCGAAAAGATATATGTCGATTTAGATGATGTATTAAGAGATAATAGAAAAAATAGTGATAAATTGAAATCATATAAAATTGAATATTTATTTGACTTTTTTAGATTACATGAAATTGATGATGTCCAATATTTTGGATCAAATAATTTAAGTAAAAGAATAGATGATGCCGAAAAATATGAGAAGCTAGTATCAGAAAATAAAATATTGATTTATGAAGAGGATAATGAGAGTTATGTGTTAGAAAAAGCAAGAGAGGATAAAACATATTATTTGGGGTCAAAAAATATAAAGAAAAATAGTAAAGAACAAACTTATAGTAGAGCTCTAAAACCAAAATGGAGAAATGATTATGTAAGTATATCAGGAGTAGAACCATTTTATGATTTAAGATTGGAGAATATATTTGATAGACTTTATCAAAAGTATTATGAATAAATTATAACTTATAAGTTAAAATTTGGTTTGAGATTTTATTTAACATGTCCACATTTACCTGGAAGGCATTATTATCAGATGGAACTTCAATAAATCCATCTTGATCAACAATTACTTCTGGTGTTATTATATCTGGCGAATAATATCTATTAGAACCTGAAGTATCCCCGGGAATTGTAAATTCTTCTTTGGCTTGTAATAGGATATTTTGGACACGACCAATTCCTGTTTCTAACATGCCTCCACACCATACTTTGTCTTTGCCTAAATCTTCTGCAATTTTAATAGCATTTGAGTATCCTCCTACTCTACCTGGTTTGATATTTATTATTTTACAAGCACCATGTTCTATAGATAATTTTGCATCATTTGGATTATGTATTGATTCATCTAAACAAATTGGAGTCGATATTTCGTCTTGTAATTTTTTATGTAATAAAATATCATTATAATCAAGAGGTTGTTCAATCATCATTAATTCATATTGATCTAATGTTAAAAATATGGGAAGATCATCTAATGTGTAAGCTGAGTTGGCATCTACCATTAATTGGATATCACCAAATTCTTTGCGGATAGCTTTTATAATTTTTACATCCCAATTTGGTTTAATCTTTAATTTTATTCTTTGATATCCTTTATTGTTAAAATAATTAATACGATCAATAAGAGTGTCAATATTTTTTTGTATACCTAAAGAAACACCAGTTGGTATTTTTGACTTGGTTGATTTAAATAATTTACCTAAACTTATGCTATTTGAGTTTGAATATAATGATAAAAGAGCTGCTTCAATACCTGATTTTGCAAATTCATGTCCTCGAATTTTTAGCCAATCACTTTTTAATTCTTTAAGTGTAAAGCTAGTGTTATTTATCAATTGCAAAGTTGGGATTAAAAAATTGGTTTGTACACTCCATGCTGTATCTAATGTTTCATAACAATAACTTGGAGATTTCATTACAGATGTTTCACCCCAACCGATATTTCCATCATTATCTTGGATTTCGATTATTATGGGATGAGTATAGTCTTGTTGGCCAAATGATGTTGTGAAAGGATGCACTAAAGGTAATTGAATTTCTCGTAAGGTGATTGATTTTAAATTAGATAATTCAATATTTGAAAGATCCATATTATACACATTTATAATGCCAATATATCAATGTAACAAAAGTAAAAAGGTGAATTTAATTAATAAAAATTTAATCCAAATGAAATTCTGATTTTATGGTAAATTCATAATAATTATGTCTTAAATCTCCATTATAAGAATAATAATCAGAGATAACATAATTGTTATTTAGAGCCTCAATAGCAATTTCTCTAAATTCATATCGATATTCTAAGGCTTTGTTTGGATTATTATCCTTAATATTCTGAAAATCTGATGGTACTTCAAATAAAAACGATATTAATTTATTTTCATTTTCTAATAAAGAGACTAGTTCTTGTTTGTCTTTAATTAAAATAATATTTTTGAATAGTTCTTCTTTTGATGGTTGAATAGTTTGATCGTTAATTATACGGTTTGAGACTCGATTGGATTTCACAGGCCATGTAATGAGTAGTCGATCAGTGGGTAAATCACCATAAATACCTACACCATCAGAACTAGGGTCACCATAATAATCTGGTTTGTAAGTATCGCAGTAAGCACCTAATTTGGTGAAATTTAAATACGCATTATTGGGTAAAAGTGGATCTACAGTCCATTTAACATAATCAATATCATAGGGGGATTTTAATATTTCATTGCGATGGTATAGTTTCATTTGATAACCTATGTTTTTACCTTGATATTCAGGAATAACTGCCATCATATGTGAATAATGGATATTTGGAAATTGATGAAATCCATATATAAAACTAATCGGTATTTCTTTATCATATGCAATAAAAACAAAGCCCACGTCTGAAACAGCTTTAATTTCAAAATTTGGTACACAACCAATATCGTCCATATTCCATGCAAGTTTTTGAATATTTATGATTTCAGCGGCTTGTTTTGGAGTAATATGATTTGATATTATAATATCCATAATGTTAGGTAGCGTGAGATCTTCAAATATATTTAGTTTTATTTTAGGAAAGTATATTATATCTTTAGAATAAATGTTCATTTGTTGGTTTAGATCCAAATCCTACATTTGATATGATTATATCTTGAATTTCATTTACTGATTTCAATTCGGATGTTACTAATTCGATTTCATTCTTATTTAACAGAATTTTTACTTGTGGACCTGCGTCAATAGTATAGTAAACCTGATGTCCTCTATCTTGTAAATCTTTTATTTTATGAATAATGTTAATTGTTGTATCATTCCAATAATAAATACCTAAGTCAGTGGTGTTAATTACTGCATGCAAATTATTGGCCTCTTTTTGAGTGATATTTCCTACTTTTTCGAAATTCCAATTTATAATTGCATCTTTTAATTCAGGGATATGACTATTTGCAATATCGCCCCTTTGTTTGAAAAAGGGTGAAGAAGTTTTACTTTTTAACATAGCAGACTTACTTGAGATTGATTTTGGGACTTTTGATGTAATAATAATTAGTATTTTCATGTCATTTGGGGCAAGTATTTGAGAAGCATAACTGTTTTCATGGGAATTCCCTTTTTGCCAATGAGCAAATCCAGATATGATAGTACGAGAGGCTGAACCAGAGCCAATACGTGCTAAAGAGGATACATCATTACTATTATAATCAATATCTGACGCTTCATATAATGCATGTGCTAATGCACCAAAACCACTAGCTGAAGATGCGATACCTGCTGATGTAGGAAAATTGTTTCTCGAAATTATCTTTACTGGAGTATTGAAATTTGTTGTTTTTCTGAAGAAATCAAGGACTTGTTTAAACCTGTTTAAACCTTGTTCATCAATTTGTTGACCATTGAGTTCGATGGTATCTGAATGATTTTCACTGAATTCAATAGTAGTTGTAGTCTGTAATGCTTCAAGTGATACACTAATACTATCATTTATTGGTAGATTCAAAATATCATCGGAGTTTCCCCAATATTTTATGAGTGCTAAATTTGCACAGGCAGTAATTGTTGCTTTCAAGAATTTACTTAGTAATTATTGATACAAAATATTTGAGTTTTTGGCTTTAAATTTTGGATAATTTATCAGCTGAAAATTATATTTGGCGCCAAATGTATTCTTGAAAGGATGTTTTTTTATGAAATGATCAAACAGCGAATTTAGAGAATTTTATGAATAACCATCGCCAAAAAGTTATTGAGATAATAACTAAAAATAGTAAAGTCAATTTAAATCCAGGTGAAAAAGAACTATTAGCATTAGTTGAAAACTATAGGATCAAGAATAAAGATAATTTGATTATGTTTAAAACGAATATTACGAGTAGATCGAAATCATTTACAAAATATGTGAATGATGTAAATTATGAAAAATATGATTATACACTTTCAAATATTATTGATACTTTACAAAAAGAAGAATTGATTGTGGTCACAATAAAAATAGGGATGAATGAAAATATTCAGTTGAAAGGGACTACGATATTATCTAAAGAATTTGCTAGTAAGGCTTTAATGCTAAAGCGGAATTTTTATTTTTCAAACCATGATATTGCTGAAAGTGACATGATTAGTATAGATTTACCTCATTTCGAGGAAAGATTGGTTATGGTTGATTACCGAGAAAATCAAAGAATGACTTACATAACTGGAATTGATTATTATGGAGAACATAAGATGTCTCATTTACGAATGGCAATGGAAATGATGAGGAAACAAAAAAATGGTTTAGGCTTACATGCTGGTTCCAAAATATATGATTTAGAAAATAATACCAAAATTGGCATGATAATATTTGGACTATCGGGTACTGGTAAAACCACACTAACTACTCATGATCATAATCAAAGAAGTCCAATTTCAAAAGTAGGGATACTTCAAGATGATATAGTATTTATGGATGAAAATGCAAATATTTTTGGATCTGAAAATGGTATGTATGTTAAATGTGCAGATGTACCAGGGCATAAACAAATTACAAAAGCAGTGCTATCATTTGAAAATAAAGCCATAATTGAAAATGTCCATGTAAGTGAAAAAGGTGAAATTGATTGGTTTAATTTTAATCATACAAAGAACTCTAGAGCTATGATAATGAGAGAAAGTTTGGAAAATACAACTAAAAATATAGATTTACCACAATTAGACATTATTTTATTTAATACTCGAAGACCTGAGTTGCCTCCAATTATTAGATTGATGAATTCAAATCAAATTGCAGCATATTATGCATTGGGTGAGTCAATTATCACATCTGCGGAAACTAAAGATAAGGAACTAATTGGATCATCAAAAAGAGTGGTAGGTTTTGATCCTTTTATCATAAATCATCCAGAAATTAATATTATGAAATTAAAAAAAATAGTTGATAAAAATAAACATGTGAAAGCATACGTAGTAAATACAGGGTATGTAAAAAATCCAAAAAATGATATCCCTGTAAATATAACTTTGAAATGTATTGAAGGAGTCTTGTCAAATAAAATTGAGTGGCGATATGATGAACGAATGAAAGTCGATATCCCGAAAAAAATAGATGGATTTGTTTGGGAAGATTATGATCCTAAATTGTTATATGAGAAAGAATATGAGAATGTTTTAGATAAATTAAGAAACGAGCGTATAGATCATTTAGAAAAAATTGGCATTGTTGATAATGAGATAATAAATAGTATATAGAAAAATTCTATTGTTTTTTTATTTTGGTTGGAAAATATTGAATTGTTTGAAAATAATAATAAAATATTTATGATGAATTTTGTAATTCATCGTATTTTTTACATAATTTTAAATATAATAAAATCTGGCTTTGATTATAATGGCAGTAGTTAATGAAAAAAGTAGTAATTTTGATTTTCTAAGTAGTCTTACGAGTGATATAGGACAAATTATAGCAGACCCAGCGATGCAAAGAGTGTATGAAGCCTACGATAAAGTATCTCAATCTATGCGAAGTTATCTAAGTGGACAAGAGGGATTTTTAGAATTCAAACCCCCACTTATTGGACCCGTTACTGATCCAGGTACAAGAGGAGCGAAACAAACTGAAATTGAATTTTATGGTAAGAATTATAAATTTATGTCTAGCGGAATTTTGTACAAACAACTACTTGCGATAAATAGACAAAAAGCAGGGTATCCAGGTAGAATATATTTTTTTGCAGATAATCTAAGGATGGAACCTTTAGAGACAGCCAATACTGATAGACATTTGGCTGAATTTATACAAGTTGATTTGGAAATTGTCGATGCAGATCACTTTGATGCAATGGAGGTCGCAGAGGGTTTAGTAAGAAATGTCTATAAAGATATGAGTAAACATGAAGAATTATTGAAACCAATATGGAGTAAATTCGAAGACGCTTGGGGGCCAAGGGGTTTAACACCAAGGACTGAAATTAAGGTACCATCAAAACAATTTAAAAAATATGAGTTCGAGGAAGCAGTTGCAATATTACAAAGCCATATTGATGAAAACCCTATTGTGATTAGTGAAATTGAAGAAAGATTCAAAATTAAAGTTAATAAATTACGACCAGATATGGAACTTCCTTGGGAATATGAATGGTTATTATCATCAATGCACGAAGAGCCATTTTTTATTCATGATTATCCAAGAGGTGCAAGAGGTTTTTACGACAGAGAATATGAAGATAAGAAAGGATATTTGATGGATTTCGACTTACTATTTCCACATGGTTATGGTGAAGCGATATCAGGTGCAGCGAGAGAATATGATCATAGAAAAGTCATTCCAAGAATGAAAGAAAGTGGTGAGTCTTTAGGTAAATATAAATGGTATTTGGACTTTTTACACAAACATGGAAAACCAACTGCAGGTTTTGGTATTGGCCTTGAGAGAACTGTAAGATATTTCTGTGCTCTACCATCAATTATGATGGCATTACCATATCCCAAAGTACCTGGAGTTTTCAACCCATAGGAAAGATAAATTATGCCAACAGATTACCCTTATGCACAAATTATTAGAAGAGCACGGAAAGGAAGAGAGGCAATCTATCCGTACAAAGGAGATGAATCTAGATTTTCTGTTTTTGGAGCAAATGTAAGTGATAAAGTTAGAAAATTCTATACTTTAGAAGATTTAATGATTACTGCACCCCAATTTACACCTCATAGATTAGAAAAATCATTTGATCTAATTTCAAGAGAGCCATTTTTTAGAGATGTAGACACATCTGTAAAAATTGGAGGATTTAACACTAAACTTCCTATTGTTCAAGCATCGATGGGAAGCCCAGAAGATTGGAATATTGTAGCAGATTTATCTGCAAAAGCGTGCGCACAATTAGGTTTAATTTATGGTATTGGTGAGAATGTTGCTGCAACATGGGGATATGATGAAAGAGTAAATAAAAAACAACCTTGCTTAATGGATAGAATATTAGAATATTTTGAAAATAGAGTTGATGGTTATGGAGGAATTTTGATCCAACAAAATGAGGAGGATGCTCAAAACGAGTTGTGGAATAAGATATACTCAGATATACGATTAAAAGATTATTTTGATGAAGGTTTGATTGCATTTGAGATTAAGGGAGGTCAAGGTGCGAAAAGTGGTATTGGTGGTGAAAAAATAGTAGATAGAGAGACAGCATTAAGATTACAAGATAACGGATATATCATACATCCAGATCCATCTGATGAAAATATTGATGTGAAATTATATGAGAGGCATTCATCTCCGGACATATTTACTGAGGAAATATTAAAGAATAGAATTCTAAAATTGAGAAATGATTACCCAAGAGCTAAAATTTGGTTGAAAACAGGACCTTATAGAGATTTAACAAAAGTCATCAGAGTTGCAACCGATGCAGGTATCGATGCGATTACGATCGATGGGAAAGAAGGTGGGACAGGTATGAGCCCAACAGTTGCATTACAAAATTTAGGACTTCCAACATTAGCTTGTTTGAGATCTGTTAAAAAAATAAGAGAGGAAGGAATTGAAACCTCTATTATCTTATCAGGGAGATTTTTTGATGGTGCTCAGGTAGTAAAAGCGTTAGCACTTGGAGTTAATGCAGTAGCAATGGGAAGACCATTTCTAATTGCTGCAAACGCATATCCTTTTTCTGATATTTTTCTAATGTTTAATTTGTATAAATTTGGTTGGATGAAAAAAATAGGAAGAATTGTATTTCCACCATCTCAAAGAAATATAAATTATATCACTAATTTTGTTGAAACTATAAAATTAGAAATGCAATTATTGATTTCCAGTTTAGGTAAATACTCTTTAGATCTATTGGGTTCAGAGGATCTGATGGCATTGAAGAAAGATTTGGCAGATAGTTTTGAGTTAAAATTTATTTTTGATGATAATGAAGCAAGTTTGACCAATGAAAGTATAAAAATTTCTACGTAAAATGAATTAAATAATTAATTAGAAAATTTTTGATACGAGGTACTTATTAACTAGTTTTCTACAAGATTTATGTATGTTAGATACGTTACAAAGAGTATTAGACACGGTAGATAGTTCAAGAGTACAGTTTGCTGATATGAGAGGTTATCAAAGTGAAGACCTATCTTTAACAGTTAAAAAAGGAAAAACTGAAGATGTTTCATCTGAAAAATTGACAGGTGTTGCTATAAGAGCTCTTGTTAATGGTGCATGGGGTTTTGCATCTGTTGCATCATTTGAAGAGAGTAAATTAAAAGAAACTTTAGAAACTGCAATAAAAATGGCTCGAGGAGCTTCTTCTCACATTATTACCAAAGCAGAAATTAATTTGGACAATGCATTTGAAGGACGTAATGAATTTAATCCTGATATAAATCCAAAGGATTTATCATTTGAGGATAAATTCAATTTAGCGTCTAAAGTAGAAGAAACTTTAAGAAAACATGATAGTAGAATTAGTTCCTCCACTGGTAGGTTTACAGAAAAAATTCAACGAGAAACTATTGTCAATACCTTGGGGACAAATGTTGTATCAGATTATGGAGTCTTTAGATTATCTGGCGCTGCAACTGCAAGATCCGGAAACGTAATGCAGAATGTAGCAAATAGTGTAGCTTCGAATTCAGGATTAAAAAGGATGGTCGATTGGGATATTGATTACGAAATGGGGCAATTAGGAGACCGTGCGATAGGACTACTCGATGCAGATCCATCGCCATCTGGAAGAATGAATGTGTTATTAGAGCAATCATTAGTAGGAGTATACATACATGAGGCATTTGGACATGCTTCCGAAGGAGATGCAATTTTAGCAAATAGATCAGTGTTGAGAAATCAAATTGGAAATCAAATGGCAATTGGAGGAGTAAATGTAATAGATGATCCAACCTTGGCCGGATATAGAGGATCTTTCAAATATGACTCTGAAGGTACTCCAACTTCAAAAAGAGACATCATTAAAGATGGAAAATTAGTTGGCTATCTAAATGATTTACAAACAGCATCTATGTTAGATCAAGGTAATATTTTAAATGGATCAGCAAGGGCTACTGATTTCAGACATATGACTATGCCAAGAATGGGAAATACATACATAGATAATGGTGAACTATCATTTGAAGAATTATTACAGGAAATAGGAGATGGAGTTTACCTTACATATTCAAATGGAGGTTTTGTAAATCCATCAACAGGAGAATTTTATTTTTCATCACAATCTGGTTTTAAAATAGAAAATGGTGAATTGACAACTCCAATTAGAAATAGTGGAATGAGTGGAATGACTCTAGAAGTTTTACAAAATACATTAGGAGTTGGAAACGATTTGATGATTGATGCATTCCCAGGTGTGTGTGGTAAGGGTAATTTGACAGGATTTCAACCTATGCCAGTGACTGGCGGTGGACCTACTATAGCAGCTAAAGACATTATAGTAGGTGGCAAATAATGGAAAAACAATCAAACCAAATGAATGAAAATCTTCAAGAAATGGAAGATATGGCGTCCAAGGCATTAAAACATGGATTAAATAATGGGGCATCTGAATTAGAAATTAAACTAAATCATGGTTTTCAACGAAGTGTTGAAATTAAAGCCAATTCTATATCAGGTATTCAACAACAAAGTAAAACATTAATTTCTGTTAGATCATATATTGGAAAAAAAATGGGAATTGCAAGTGCTACTGCGTTAACTCCTAAAACAATTGAAGAAACTGTGGATAACGCCATAAAACTGGCTAAACTATCACCTCCTGATGATAATTTCATTTCATTAGCGAAAAAGGTTGATAGAAATCCAAGAAAAGTAAAAGGATTATATGACGAGAATTTAAGTTTACTAGATCCCTCAGATGTTGTTACATCTCTCAAATTAATGGTTGATTCTGCATTAGAAATTGAAAAAAGATCTATTGTTGGAGGTGGATTACAATTAAACGATAGTGAAGTCGTAGTTCTTAATTCTAATGGGATATCCAAAGTCGATAAAACCACCTCAATGAGTTTGGGTTCATTTGTATCAATTCCTTTATCAACTTCTGATGTTGGCTCGGGAGGAGAATTTTATTTATCAAGGAAATGGGAAAATAATTTTGATTTTGGTAATATTGGTAAAGTAGCTGCTGAGAAGGCAGTGAAGACCTTAGGATCTCAAAAAATTGAAAGTGATAAAATGCCAGTTATATTAGATGAAAAATCGACTTTCCAAACTTTATCAAGAACAATAGGGATTGGAGTGAATGGATATATGGTTATGAGTGGTATGAGTTATTTTTCTGATAAAATTGGGGAAGAATTGGGAGTGAATGAGTTAAACTTATGGGATGACCCACATGTGGATGAAGGATATAGTTCTAAGATATATGATGCGGAGGGAACTCCAACTACAAAAGTAAGTTTATTCAAAAATGGTATACTAGAAAACTATGTCACTGATTCATATACATCCAATAAAATGGGTATTGAAAATACAGGAAATGCAGGAAGTGGATTTGGAAGTAAAATTCCAAGACCAACCATTCATCAACTTCAAATGGATGCAGGTTCTGATTCATCAGACCAAATGTTAGAAGATATGAAAAAAGGACTTTATATTGAGAGTGGACTAAATGCATTTAGTATGACTCCTGATATATCGGCTAAATTAACGAGAGCATTCTATGTTGAAAATGGTGAAATTAAGTATGCCATTAAGAATGCAATGTTGGGTACTAATGTATTTGAAATGTTAAAGGGAATTAATGGAATTTCAAAAGAATTATTAGTTGAATATGGTCATCAATCTCCAAAAATATTAATTGGAGAAGTATCAATAGCAAGTGCGGGTGAAGATAAAAAAGGCGGACCACCAGTATCTATGGGTGCAATGTAATAAATCAAAATTTAGTGAGATCAATACTTTTCATTTTATTTGCCATTTCAAAAGGATTATATGGAGTCATTCCAAGGTAATCAACTGATTCTGCAGCTAAAGTTGGAAATGGAGGTAATACATCAATTATCATATGGAAATCTTTTCGAACATCTGTAGTTTGACGGAAAGCAATTGTTCTATCAATGAGTGGATTTGAGAGTGGTGAACAAACATTCATAAGATAATCAGTAATTTTTAAAGCATTACCTATTGATTTCAACATCTCATCTGTTGCTTTACCTATGTAACTTACATGTTTTTTTGGAATAATTCGAGTAGCCATTGATCTGAATGGTGCATAAGGATATAGGATAATCACATTTTCATCTTCCCAAAAAATTAAATCGTGATAATTAATTTCTTGATGTAAGTGATCATTTATAGTGCGTTTACTTATAATTGAACATGCAGTACATATTTTGTTTTGATCAAATGTCTTTTGGAATGAATATGAATTTATTCCGGATAAGTAAGGCATTGCATATGTTTGGGAGTGTAAATATTTTATTGATGAGCCGGAGTTAGGACCAACATTAAAAAAAGCTAAAGGTGCAAATAAATCAGATCTATATGTATTGCCTTCTAGCAAATATGCTAAAGTTGTCCTCATAGGCCTTAAAATTGAGTAATTTGCATTAGCATTTTGTAAATTACGTACATATATTTTTGGAATATTTACAGTTGCAACTCCTGTAGCTTCTTGAGAATATATACCTAATGGAGCAAATTTATTCATCACAGAAATACCATCGAATGAAGAGAAATCCATCATTAATTCATCTGCATCAGGATCACCAAGAATAGTAGCATCACCCGCTATGGGAACACAAGGACTTTGACCTCTATAAACTTTAGTCAATGTTGAATTATCTATTTCAGTTTTTGTAATTTTTTCTTCATGATCTGATATGTTAAAATTAATATGTTGTTCTCTTGGGCGATCATTTCTGGAAGGTAAAAAGTTGACTCTAAATCCTTTAGGTATATTATTTTCTATGAAGGTTTGAAAAGGATCATAATGCGTTTTTGGAGAGTCTTTCTGATACCTACCCCAAAAATTGTCTTTCACAAGTTGTGTGGTTATACATTGAATTTGAAGTATTTTATTTACTTTTTTAAAAAAGAGAAAATTATTAGAACAGTTTATGCGGATACATCAATTTAATATAATGTGATACTTGGAGAAAGTATATACCTTGATTTCGATTGACAATTATTTAGCAAAATTAGATATGAAGTACTCTAATTTTGATGAGTTAAATAAACATATATTGAAGGTATTTGATGGAATTAATGATGATTTTGAAAATAGTCAAACATTTGAAAATAAAGCAGGTGTTTTAGTAAATTTAGTATTATCTGCTGAAATCATAAAAAATAAATTACCTCCAATTAGAAATATATTTTTGATATTCGAAAGAAGAGCTGAAAATCTTTCAAAACATCCTGGTCAAATATCATTTCCTGGAGGTCTGATTTCAGAAATAGATAATGGTTCGATAGTAAATACCGCAATCAGAGAAGCAAATGAGGAATTAGGGATTAATGAAAAAAATATAATTATAATCTCAGAAATGAAAAAATATTTTTCTTCTTCTAACATTCAAGTGGTACCCATAATTTGTTGGATGATTGAAGATGTTGGGAAAGATAATATGTATGAATATTTGAAAGCAAAATATTATCCTAGAACTCCTGAAAGTGAAGAAAACATTGTCATCCCATTAATTCATTTGTTAGATCCAAAAAATTACATGCGAAAAAAAATAGTGGACAAGGATAATAAGGTGAGGGTGACAAATGTGTTTAAAATAGAGGAATTTGTGAAAAATAAAGAGTTATGGGGTTTATCTGCGGCTATCACTAAAAATTTTATAGATTTAGTATTTGATGATAATCTTTTAAGTTAAAATTTTATATTTTTATTAACTTATCATTAATTATGTCAAATTTAACTTCTTGTCCCATACGATTATTCATTGCGGAATGAGATGTCTCTAGGATAATATCTTCAAATTTTAAATAGATTTTATTATTTGTGAGAGTAATAATTTTTGCGTTATATTTACCTTTTTCATTTAATTTTATTGCTTCGATAGGAATTATAGTAGGTTCCTTTATACCAAGAATGGGGTGTTCTTCAATAAAATTAGGAATTGTTAGAAGCTTAGCTACTTCTGGGTATTTTGGATGTGAGTGTAAGTCAAAAATAGTACCTGATCTTATAATTTTTCCATGAGAAATTACATGAATATAATCTGAAATAAGTTCTGCTTCTCTTGATGAATGAGTTACATGGAGAGAAGTGATATTGGTTTCCATTTGAACATCTTTGAATATAAGAGAAATTTTATCTCGTTCTGGCCCATCCAATGAACTGAAGGGTTCATCTAATAATAGTATTTTTGGGTTTGTGACAATTGCTCTAGCTAATGCAATTCTTTGCCTTTCTCCACCAGACAATGTTTGAGTGTTACGATTTAAGAGATGCTCTGCGCCGATTAACTTGGATATTTCATGAACCTGCTTTTTTTTCTGTTCATGTGTCATTGAGTGATTTGATAGACCAAATGCGATGTTTTTGTATACATTCAAATTAGGAAATAGTATTTGTTGTTGAGGAACCCAACCAATGTTTCGATCTTGAGTAGGGAGATTAGTAATATCTTCCCCATCAATATACAATTTACCTTTATCTGGAACTAAAATACCTAATATAATTTTAAGGATGGATGTTTTCCCAGAACCAGAGATACCTAATAAACAATTAACTCCATCATTATCAATTTTCAAATTGAAGTTTTGAAATAAGCGATTTTGGTCAAAGCTTAGATCAATATTGGATAATTCTAATTTCATAACCTTAAATCAACCGACCCAAATTTTTCGATTACCCAAAATATAAGCAGAGAAAATATCACGAGTAAAGATGCATACAAATTTGGTAATAATGTATTGCGACTCGCAAATAATCTTTCTATTGCTAATGAAAGAGTAGTCCATTCTCCTCTTGCTAAATAATAAGTTGCACCAAATTCACCTAAACTAATTGCAAATGAAAATAGAAATGCAATTAATAATCCTGATTTAATTAAAGGCATGATTATAGAGTACATAATTTTGAAATTGGAGATTCCAAATGTTTTTGCAGCAATTATGAATTCTTTTGGTACTCTTGAAAAAGATGAGAAAAGAACTCTTGATGTGAATGGAAGTGCAGCAATTATATGTGCACTTAAGATATATATGGAAACAAAATCTGAAAAAAAGGAAAATTGTCCATGAGTTTGTATTAAAGCAAAACTGATTGTTATTGCCGAGGTAGCCATGGGTATCAAGATAATAGGTGAAGTGAGTCTATCAATTTTATTTGTATTGAACTGTAAAGAGGAGTAAATCAATGCAAGTATCATGGAAATAGTAAAAATAGAGGTAAATATACCAAAAATAATAGAATTCAATAATACACGTGACGAAGAAGTGCCTAGAAAACGATCATAATCACCCGAGAATAGTTGATCGATAACGATTGATGGAGCTTGAATTAAACCTTCTAATACTGAAAAAAACAGCAATATAAACGGTATCCATGTTAAAATGGTGATAAAAATTATGAATAAGAATGGCCATATATTGAATTGCGTATATTGTTTGATAGTTAAAGTTGAATTTTCAGTTTCGTATGATGTTTGCTTTGTATACAAATAAATTATTGACAAATTCAAAAGTAATTGAATAATAACTAAGGAGGAGGCAAAATCATAATTTAATCTTAATTTAGTTTGATTATATATCATGACCTCTAATGTTTGGAGTTTTACTTGACCTAATATCAAAACTATGGCGAATGAATTGAAAGTATATAAGAAAACAAGTAGAATTGCACTTAAAAAATATGGTTTGATATGGGGAAAAGTTATATTTTTAAATTTTGTCCATTTATTAACCCCTAGAGAGTCTGCTAATTGATGAAAACTTTCAGGTTCGGATAGAAAGCCAGATTCTAATATTCGTGTCATGAGAGAGATATTGTACAAAGAATGGGCAATGATTATTCCATTGAATGAAAACGGATCAAATGAATAATTTGTAAATAAATTTGATAAGATACCAGACGAGTCAAATAAAATTACAAAACCAAGAAGAAGGACTAAAGGTGGGAATAAAAAGGGGACTGTCAAAGCAGCTCTAAAAAAAGATCTAAAAGGAATATTTGAGTTTGCCAGAAAATACCCTGTGATAAGACCAATTGAAGAAGATAATATTATGGAAAGAATAGATTGAGAAATAGTAAAAGTTAGAAATCTAAAAAATAAGGGATTATTAAATAACTTGACCCAATTAGTCATGCCAGAATTAAAATTCAAATAAAAAATACTTGAGAGTGGAATATAGAAAAAAATACTTAGAAAACAAATTAAGAAAAAATTTGTTTTCAAAATAGAAATGATTTGGCTCATTTGAATCGTTTATTGAGTCTAATTATCATTATTGCTATAAAAGAACTCAAAACATGATACCAATTATTTGTATTTAAATTTGAAGTATCGGTTACCCCTTCAACCCAAGCAAGTTCCCATTGTTGAAGCCAATTATCCAAATTTTGAGATAAGAGGTCTGAACTTATTTGATTATTTAATGGTTTGATATCGTTATATGGTATTATTTGATTATAACAATCAGGCATGGCTACATTTTCATTAGCAGGATACATCCATTGATTAAGATAAATTTGTGACTGTAACTCATCGGATACGAACCAATCAACGAATGATTTGGCTAAATCCATATTTGGAGAGTTTTTAACAATACCAAGGCCTTCTATTTGTTGCCAACCATATTTTTCAGAATTTATTGTTGGTAATAATGCTGATGTTGTAGTATCATCATATAAACAAGCTCCATAAGCAGGTGATGTAGTATAAGATACCATTATTGATTTATTTGCCTCTTCTGTGTAAAGCAATTCTATGGCATCGCCCCATGATGATGTTATTGTAGTTGATGCAGATAATTCCCTCCAAAAGTTATCCCATTCGTTATTTGAGTCTAATGAAGTTACTTCTTCATCTCCAAAGAGTGCTATTGTAGAGAGTAAGAAACCTAAACCTGGAGAAGATAATTGTGGATTTTGAATAATTAATTGATTTTGAAAGTCAGGAGATAAAATGTCATTTAACTGAAATTCGTTTGCATTGATCGAATTTGTGAATGAATTGTTTAGGTGCCATAAAGAAATTACACCAAAATCATAAGGAGTTAATAAATAATCTGAGGCTAAACTAGAAACCAATTCTTGATTCAAATATTGACTATTTGAGGGTTGATAAGGTGTTAACAAATCTAATTCTCGAATTTGATTAACTAAAACATTATCAATTCCTATTAATACATCTGCAATTGGTGAGTCTTTTTCCGCATTTGCCTTAGTTAAAATTGAACTGGCATCAGGTAGAAAGACAACATTGACAGAATTATTTGGTAAATTTGCATATGCTTCAAATGCACGATCAAATTGGTATCCTGGATCAGCTAACAAACTGTCATAAGTATAAATTGTCAATGAAACATCATCTGAGGATATATTTGATTGAGATGTGGCCCCAATTGGTGACGCAATAAGTAGAAATAATTGTAGAATTAATAATTTTTTATTCACTATATCAAATTCATGTTAATTACTATTTTAACTATTTTATAATCCCATATTACAACAAAATTATATGACATAAATTAATTTGAACTATTAAATTTGTAATAATCTTCGTTTATAATATCAGGCAAGTGTTTAGTGTCAATTAACATTGATCTAATTGCCCATAATTCAGGGAATATCCTATATTTTGTAGTTTGATCAATATAATCAACTCCAGATGATCCTCCTGTACCAATTCGTTTTCCAATGATACGTTCAACCATTCTTGCATGATTAAATCTAAATTCTACAATTTGTTCTTCTAATTCTACGATTTTATCAATTAGTAGTCTGGGCCAAGCCAATAGTGGTAAAGTCCTATATGACTCGATAAATAAAATAGCGGCTTTTACCCTTCTCATTTTATTGCCATCTTCATTAGTTAGAAAATTTTCAAATTGAGAATATGTTTCTCGAAAACTTTTTTCCATTCTGGAGACATCAAGACCATCTTTTTGCATTATTTTCAATTGAGATTGATTTATCTCATCAATTTTATATAAATATTCATTAGTAAATTTAGAAATTATTTTTTCATCACCTTTATTTTTAGGTGTTGAACCCATTATAGGCGTTCGATATAGCCAATCATATAGCACATCCTTTAAACTATGTTCATTTTTTAGTTTGATTAATCTATTTTTGATGCTTGTTTCAAATTCTGTTTTTTTAACAATTTTTAATAAATATGCAACAGGATCAGTGTGGCCTTGTTTCTCTCGTTCTTCGTTTGAGAGCCCTAGTAATAACTCGATTTCTCTTAATTGAAATGATTGGAAACCACTCGCAGTTCCTAATTCAGATCTAAATACTAGGAAATCTTGTGGAGTTAGTGTTTCCATTAGTTTGAAGTGTCTTGCTGATAATTTGAATATTTCAACTAATCTATTTATATGTTGGACTATGAAGGGGATTTGTTTTTCTTCTATTTGGGTAGCAGACATTGTATTTCGGATTAGAGTAATTTCATTTATTGCTAATTTGAACCATAATTCAAATACTTGATGGACGATTATGAAATGCATTTCATCTTCAGAAACTGATGTTTCATCATTTGATAACCCCCCTTGACTATCTAACAATTTTTCCAATTGTAAATAGTCCCAATACGTTGGAGTCTTAGTCATAAAATTAGATTTATTCTAAAAAATATTAATTGATTGTATTTGTTTGATAGTATTGTATTAAATTAATTCATTTGTTTGTTAAATTGATATTGTTAATGATCCCATTTGTTATGGGATCATTAAAGTTTGATTGTTCTATTGCATTCTTCTTCTTTGAATTATTCCAACAGCCAGTATTGAACTGATTACTACTAATGGACTCATTATTGAGAGTGAGAAACCTTCAGTATCTACTGGAAGACTGACATTAGTCAATTCAGATGGAATTTCAGTTGGTATTGGTGTTGAAGTTTCTGTTGAATTAGTATCAACTGGATCTGAAGTATCGATTACAGGTAATACGATGAAATCTTCAGGTGTGATTTCAATTTCGAAGAATTCACCCATTCCCATTCCTAAGTCTGGTGAATACATATCAAAGTAGATCATAAGCATTAAACTTTCGGGCATATCAGAGTCAGTAGGATCTAATCCCATGTCTTCAAACATCATTTCCATTTCCATTGAATGTTCTCCTGCTTCTACCGACATTTCGAAATTATAGTAATCATACATTAGTTCTACTTCATTTTCCATGTCGTAAAGTCCCATTTCCATGTAACCCCAGAGTTCCATATCCATTTTAGCTGAAAATACTATTTCAATCATGAATGAGTCAGCTATTGTATCATTATCATAGTCCATGAAAATAAGTTCTATACCTAATAATTGTAGGGGTAGACTATAATCTATGAGAGATAAATCATCAATAATTGCTAATGATATCGGTTCTTCCCAACTGTCGAAAATATTGAAGTAACCAATATCATCATATCCGTTGATGGAATAGACAAGGTATTCGATAGTTTCAATAGTTTCTCCTTCATACCATGATTCTATATCATCTATGACCCATCCTAATTCAGAGAAACCATACTGAAGATTAAATGGAGTTGAACCAATTTCTAATTCAGCTTCTGCATATGCACCATTTGCCCACCAATAAAATTTTTCTCCGTTTGATAGGGTTATAACCATATCCATATTCAATGAGATATAATAGTATCCTGCAACAGATACATCTAAATCAAGATTAATGTCAATATAATCATATAATCCGTCTGAGTTATCATCTTTAAGAGTTGAACTCAAATCATTGAATTTAATTGGTGGTGAGAAGTCTATTGATGAGAGATCATTTACAACTAATAGTTCCTTGGGTTCTGATAGTAAAACTAACTGCCCGATTTCATCCCATCCACCAATTTGAGTTAATACAAAAGTTAAGGATGAGATTTCATCTCCTCCTTCTTCTATGTACTCGATAACCCAATTAAGATCTCTTAATGGATATGAAATACTACTATCTTGATTTCCTGTAGAGTCAAATTCAAAATACTGATATGAACTGAAGTACCACTCCCATTGATATCCTTCATTGGTATCAATGAGAAGAGAGAATTCAAAATTCAAATCATAATAACCTATTTCATTAACTGCTAGGGTTAAATCAGCAGTCATTTCTTCAAATAAATCATCTTGATCTGGATCTGAGAGAGATGCAGTTATGTCTGTTAGTTCTAATGGTAATACATAATCTAAATCATCTAATGTATAAGGAATGATATCTCTTAAGAAATCACCCCACATAGTATCATGATAATCTAAATACTCATTTTCCATCATTATTGAGAATCCAAAGGATGGTGTACCCCAAGAATTCATAATTGCTCTTGCTAACATATTTGAGTCTATAGAGAATATAATATCTTTTTCTCCTACTTGTAATTCTTCAGATTTGAAGAAATCTTCGCTCCATATTCCTGGATGGAATTCATAGAAATATGTTGCAGCAGACCTGATATCAACAGTAAATTTGAAATCTACATTTGTTATTAAATTGTCATCGTTATAAGATGGAGATAATTCATAGGATGAAATTGAAACGGGAGCATAAGGTTCTATATCTTTCCAAGATATATTATCAACGATACCCGCTCGATAAACAAATTCATAAACTTCTTGTTCTGCATAGTACATATCTTCATCTTCATAGTATTCTTCAGTCCATACTTGAATCGTTGATACTTCCATTGAACCTATGAATTTTGAGCTAAATATATTTTGACCGTTAATTTTTAGCGGAATTATATTTTGACCAATTGTGAAGTCATGTTCAATCCAAAGGCCATCAACGTATGGATAACCTCCCTCTTCATGTTGATAGACTTGAAGATCAGCCATAACGAATGCAGTAAATGCTTTAGTTGAGTAAAATTCTAAATCTACCTCATAAAATATATCAAGCGAACCTTCATTTTGTACTACTAACTCTGTAGTATCAAGGTTAACAAATTTAACAGGTGATACATCGAATTGATCTAATGTATAGCCATTTACAACCATTGGACCTCCAAATTCACCTTCCCATGAATATCCACCTACAAAGGGGAATAATATTGGAAATTGCAAACCTTTACTAGTAAACAAAGTTATGGGATAATCAACTGTAATTTGATAATCTCCTGCTTCATAATACCCATAATCATAATGAGAATATGGTAATGCAGTTTCATTGGTTATACTATAAGCGAATGAAACTATTAAATCCATGTATGTTTCTTCATCAAAAGAGAATTCAAATGTAAATCTCATGACGTCAAATAAACCGGAGTCATCTGTATCAACCGCTTCGACATCGATGGAAGCATCTGAGCTTTCTGAAATATCAAAAGTTTCAAGATAAGATTGATCAAATTGTTCATATCTTGGTATCACTTCCCACATATCAGATAAAACAAAACCTAATAGCGATGCATTTGCTTTTCCAACCAAGTCAACAAGAGGTACTTCAAATATTAATTCAACTTCTTGATTGGCCACTACTTCGAAATCAATGGTATCCCAACTATACCCAACAGTACCATAGACATTTCCGTAATATACATCTAACCACATGTAACCATCATAGTTTTGTTTGTAATTAATTTTCATGTGCCATTCTTCAGGTACATTATCATTGTCAGTGTCTACTGCTTCGTATGAAACTACAAAAGTAGATATTTCATCCTTATCAAATGAATTTGAATCATAGCTAGGTGTTTCTATTAATGATGTTTCTGAATTGACCATATCACCATTATTCCAATCATAGATGATTAACGAGTCTAAAACATATGCACCATCATAATTGCTAAAGGCCAATCCTTCTGTTTCGATAGATAATTCTACGGTATGAGTTCCGGCTTCATATTCATTGTATACCCAATTATTTGATACCCAGTAATATCCTTCCTGATAATCATCTCTGGCCATTGATACTGAATAACCAAATTCAAGCTCGGTCTGTTGATCAAGTTCTATCTCGACTTCAAAGACTAAAGAGTCAATTAAATTATCATTATCCACATCAAGAGTACTAGTAGAGTAATTTCCTGTTAGTACACCATCTGAAGATAGATCATCTCCAATTTCAAAGGTATCTACCTTTTCTACAGATAAATCATAACTACCTGGACCACCCCAACCCATATGAAATATTCTTACCGAATATTCACCTGAGCTGAATGCATAAATATATGCCATTTCGTCCCATAAATCCCAATTTCCGGACCATGAAATTACAGACCCATTACTGTCATGGACAAACATATCATAATCAGATGTAAGATTACCTGCAATTATTTCATAAACGGCTCCTTCTTGAGCGGTAAAATTATAGTAATCAATAGTGTCCTTGGTATCTAATGAACCTTTTAATGATGAATTCATAGCTAAAGTGAGTGCACCTGTAAAGGTTTCACCTGCATCTGTATTTTGTGAACCATCATTTTGTATTTCATCTAATGCTAAATAGAAATTGACAGAAGTTTTTACAGAGTTATCTTGTGTAAGACTTATTGTGCCATTTTGATTTGCATTCCCCATTGTAATAGTCGCTAATGACCTATACCAATGAGTATCAACTTCAAAAGTTGAGCTAAATGTTACTCCAGACAATGATGTTGATAGAGTTGGTATGTTTGTTCCTGTTGTAAACATATCAATGGGTAAGATCATAGTCTCTCCACTTGATAATAATAATGGATGATCTGAATTAATTTTAGGATGAATTATATTCAAGGCATCACCAGAATTTAACATAGTATAAGCATCAGCTAAATTCATTAAACCTGCACCTTGTTCGAAGGGATGATAATCTCTATCACTTGCAGTATCTAATAATGCTCCTCGGACCAAAGCTGGTTCTAACCCGGAGAATTCAGCTAATAATAATGCTAAACCACCCGCAACTGCTGGGGTTGCCATTGAGGTACCAGAATATACTCCATAACTGTTTCCAGGTAATGATGAAATAATTTCTGCACCTGGTGCTAAAATGTCGGGACCAATATCACCTAAAACTGATGGGCCTCGAGATGAGAAATCTACTACATTGGTATAATAATCACTTGCTGCGACTGCTAAGGCAAAATCAGCTAATGCAGGTGAAGAAATTGTACCTTGTGATGGTCCAGAATTACCGGCGGCTACAACAACTTGTGCTCCGGTCATTGCGGCTGCATCAACAATTTTGTTCATATACATTTGAACATCACCATATAATCCTCCAATAGACATTGATATTACATCTGCTCCTTCTTCTACAGCCCAGTTAACTCCATTTGCAATCCATAAAAAGTCTCCTCCACCATAATCATCGAGGACTTTTCCGTTAAATAGAAATGCCCCAGGTGCTATACCATTAATATTACCAATACCTGCAGCTATACCTGCACAATGAGTACCGTGACCTTGAACATCAGCTGGATCCGAGTCTGCAATACCATCATAATTGTAATCAATGAAACTTTTTTCTTTGATAACTTTAGGGTCATTGGTTGATGGATCATTGTCAAGATCATCTAAATCGGGATGAGTAGAGTCAATTCCTGTATCTAAAATTGCAATAATTGCTCCTTCACCGGTAAGACCTGCATCTATTAATCCTTTTGCACCAACTTGTGCTCTTGATGGATAAGATTGTGTTTCGAAATTTTGTTCATAATTGTGACCGGTTTCAATCCAGTTAGGATCTATAAATTGATAGTATCTATTTACAAATATACTATCTAATGAAGGAGTATCTGATAAATGATAAACATCATTTCCTGATGCTTCTACAACCACAATGGGTAATTCAGTTAATGTTTCATAACTATAATCGGCAAGATAATCTTTTGGAATTGATTCATGACTATCAAAAATCAAAATATAAATTTCGTCTGCCAAATTCACACCTTTTGATGCTTGTTTTTTTAATTCAATGATTTCAGAACTGAAAATTATTTCCTTCCCTGTTTTATCTTCAAATTCTTTGTCCAAAGATCCTCTTTCAGCAAAATTAAGATCTTTAGATTCTTTAACAAGTTCTGGTGTATTTCTTGTTGGAGTATCAAAATCAAAAGACTGAGTGGGAATGTCCATCTCAAATCCTTGATCAGGATTCAACTCTAACATATTTTTTGTATTATCTATCGAATTAGATTGTGCAATCCAATGAGGTGATAAGAACATTACAAAAATTAATACAAATGATAAAATTGTTTGTTTATTCATAGTGATCACTATAGCTATAGTTCTATGGAGATATAAGTATATAAATAATAGCTAATGGAAATAAGTTTTTTAGAGATTTAGTTATTTTTAAAAACTCTAATTTTCATTATCAGAGCCCATAATGGTGATCTAAATACTTTTCAAGAGTATTAATATCATCCACTATTTTAACATCATTATGAAGGTGGAGTTTCGAACCTGAATTACCCCAAGTTACTCCGATGGGAGTTAAATCTGCGTTAATAGAGGCAAAAATATCTGAGAGAGAGTCACCTATATAACAAATATTTTTTGACGGTAGTACATTCAATTTTTGACAAGCTATAATTAGTGGTTCTGGATTTGGTTTTACATTGTTTACATCCGATGATGTTATGATAGTTTCAAAATAAGGAAATAAATTAAAATGATCCATTAGAATTGAAGTTGTTTTTTTTATTTTTGATGTAACTATACCGAGTTTGAAATTTAATTTTTGATATTTTGATAGTAATTTCAACATACCATCAATTAATGAGAGATTATTGATATTAGAGGTATCGCATTGAAAATAATAATCAATGAGTTTCGCCTCATCATTTTTAGATAAATTTAACATTGAAGATATTTGGGAAAATGATTTTCCAGATATATCATTTGCGATGTGATTATCAAATTCAATATTTAGTTTTTGAATAGCTATTTTTAAACATCTCATGATATGATTTGTATTATCCACAATGGTTCCGTCTAAATCAAATAAAATTACTTTGTCCATATTCACTAGACCCATAAGATTGTTAAAAATGTTCCAATGAAAGATAATATTACACCAAAAAATCTGGTCAGAATAATTTTTGATGAAAGTGGTTCGTTTAGAAAATCATTTTTTATAAAATTAGCAAATAATATTGCAAAAACAAATGTTAAAGTTCCTTCAAATGCACCGATAGTTTCTGTTATTAATAGATTCTCGCCTAATGCGTATACTAATCCCAATTGGGCAATCAAGCTGAGAACACCATAAAGGATAATACCGGAAATGGTTTTTCGTTCGGGAAAATAAAAACTATTATTCGTAATATTCAAATAAAAGTAAATGAAGACTGTTGAAAATAGAAAAAAGAAACCCATTCTAATGGTCAAAAATAAAATTAGATCAATTGAATTATTGAGATCTCTGATGATTAGATTTTGAAATACCCATAAAAAAGCAGCAGCAAAGAAATACCTAATACCAGGAGCTCTCAACTTTATAATCGAGCCTATACTTTGTTTATCATCCCATGAGACTATGATGGAACCTATGAGGGCAAGAAGAATAGAAAAATAAATTGACGGAATATATGTTTCATTAAATAATATTAATGCAATGGGTATTGATATGAATACTCTTGATGATAAAATAACTCCACCTAAGGATGCAGTTCCTTTATTTAAACCAGCCATATATGATAGGTAGCCAAGGAAGCCAAATAATGTTGCAAGAAAAATTAATAACAGTTGATTAAAGTCTATGTCATATAATGGGTTGAAAAATGAGGAGTATATGATGATAACAAAAATGTGTAAAGTAAATGATATAGTAAATTGAATAAATGTGAATTGAACAGGGCCACCAGATTGCGGAATTAAATATTTTAATAGAATAGAAACGCCAGAAAATATTATTATTGCGATAATTGATGCAATAACATAAAGTGGTATGATCAAACATAATAATTTTTGATTTGAAAAATTAAACTTTATGCATTAATTACTATTGATTTATTGAGTACTAAAATATCATTTGTAAAAATAACATCATGGTTTGTTATTAATACAAATTTTTTGAGAGTGATGAGATCAATTCTATGTTTGTAAGAGATTCTTTTGGTGAAAAATTATGTTCTTGTAAAAACCAATGTAAATTTGTCAAACTGACTAATAATTGCCACTCTATTGGAATATTGCCTCCGATATCATGATTTACAGAGGATTGGATTTGAGCGTTATTGTAAAAATGTGATCCATATGTTGCATATTCAAAATCATAAATAATAATGGCATCATTAAATCTAGCTAGATTATTAATATGAAAATCGCCATGTAAAAATGTATTATCTCCTGATGACCAATTAATTAATTTCAATATATTTCGACTATGAGATGAAAAAAAATCAACATAAGATGGATGTAATTGATCTAAATTTGATAAATGATTAATCAAATCATCTTGAAGGTTGTATGGAAATTTGAATCTTTGTTGATTTAACCAAGTTAAACTACTTTTTATTTGATTTGGACTTAAATTATGAGACATGTCAAACCATTCAATTGCTCGTACCCCGTATTCAGGCCATTCTTGTATAATTTTTGGAATTATTATATCTGAGGGGTCTGAAGATTTTGATAGTTTTCGGATAGCTATACCTTCTCGAAGATAACGGTCGTTGAAATAAATATCGTCAAAAATTCTTAATAATACTTTTTGATTATCATAAATCGCTTCATATTTTTCCAATGATAATCCAAAGTTAATTTTTTTTTGGATTTTACATGAAAGTAATTTTTCTAATTTGTCAATACGACTATTATTTTGTTTCAAGATAATCTTTTCTATATTTGGAGATATTTGTTTGTTGCATCTTTATTTCAATTTTTTCTTGATCTGTGGTATAATACTTTGCAGAATTAATTTCAATAATATATCGATCATCTTCCCAAAGAATACCATTAAGACTATCTAAAATCAATTTTACATAATTATCTAAATCTGGACTTTTATTAGGACGTAATATCGCTTGTTCCATAAGCGGAAGTTGCCATTTAGGTGTCGATTTTGGTGGATTTATATAAAATTTAAAGTCAACGCTAATTTGACCTGCCAGAGGCTTTTTGGGGCAATTTGATAAGGATTTTATTTTACCTGCCAATAATTTTTCATCTTTTTCAGAGGGATTTACGGTTGACCAACGGTATACTTTTGGTCTTTTTTTTGGTCTAGGTGAAGTATAAACAGTGAATTCAAATGAGGCCATGTATAATTATTTCTATATGTAAATTGGACATAAATATAACTATGTGATTGAAAACTAATGAATGAAAAAAAGCAGGTACAGGGATTTGCACCCTGGTCCACGGCTTTGCAGGCCGCTGCATAGCTACTCTGCCACACCTGCGATAGTAATATTATTACTATATTAAGTAAAAAATTAATGATTTTAATAATTTTGATATTATACCATTATTATAGTAATGTCATCTGTCATCCTTGATCGATTAAGGGGAGATCTGGATTGAAATTTAATTGTTTCATAATCATTGGAAGAAAATTTATTGGTTTGATTATAGTCATCTCTGGCAATTCAAAAGTATATGAAATTGGTTCATCCAAAATATACTCTTGACGATTATAAAAACGATCTAATTCTTTGTATGCCTCTTTATAACTTTCATAATCTTTGTGTGCAGAAATTATGAAACCATCAAGATTTTTAGAGATATAAAAATGAGGATTTAATTTATCTCGGACCATTTCTATGGCATCAATACGATCTTGTGATGATATTTTTGGATTAAATTTTCTATAATTAAAGGCCAATAGCTTAAAACCAAGTTTTTCTAAGTTTGGAACTACTCTTGGGAAACATATACCCTTTTTCAAAAATTTTCGTTTTGCATTAGCTACTGTGTTTCTTGATACACCTACTTGTTCAGCAATTAAAGTATCGGTTTCATCTGGATGTTGAACAAGACCAACTAATACTTTACGTTCCGCTTTTGTTAACTTTATTTTTTTTACCTTACCCGTGGGGATCACCATTCTATCATCGTAAGGTTCAGATTGAAAACCAAAGAGTTTGGCTAATAGGGATTCATAATCTAAAAATGAGAATACTCTTGATAACTCGAATGGATATGTTTTTACATACATCCCATCTTTACTGAGGAATTTATTTTCGGAATATAATTTAAAGAAACTTTCTGAATTTTTTGCATATTCAGTAAAATTTTGAGAGACTGAGAGATTGAAAGCTTTATTATTTTCAGAGATGACTAAGAAATCTTCTTTGTAACTTTTCAATGTGTCTTGTGCAATTCTTAATCGTTCTTCTATTGTTGTAAATCGATTAAGTTCGCCGAACATGATGTTTGTCAATTCAAATCCTATCAATGGAAAATTTGGAATATAATATCGTTTGTAGAAACCTTGTTCTTTGAGTCTGGTTTTTATGCTGGAGAAAGTACTTTTTTTCATTAATATTTGACTATGAATTTCTTGATCCGATGCATCAGGCCATTTAACTAAACTATGTAAGACACGGGCTTCATTTTGTGATAAGTTTTCATTGAATGCGAACTCTTCTGTTGACATCATATAGCTTAGCGAATTGAACTTTATATAGTTTATGAAAAATATTTTTGTGAGATTGGGGTAGAGTCTATGATGTTCAATTATAATTAGTTATGAGGTTGAAAAAATGATAGTGATGAGCCTTAAATACCAAAAATTTTCTTTAAAAATAATATTTCATAGCTCATGTCTTCTATAATTTTTGTCACTTGCTTTCCGATTGCATTATGACCCGCATTTGTTTGAACTCGCATGAGAAATGGGCCACCTTTTCCTTTTTCTTGGAGAATAGCGGCATACTTTTTAGAATGTGCAGTGTCAACTCTATCATCATAATCTGCTGTATAAACATAAGTGGGGGGATATTGAACATTCTCTTTCACATTATGTATAGGACTATATTTATACATATTCAAAAATTCATCTTTGTTATTTATATCACCATATTCTGGTACCCAGTATCGACCAATAGTATATAGATGATATCTTAACATATCTAATACTCCGACCAATGTTAATACAGCACCATACAAGTGTGGTTTTTGAAGCATGGTTGCAGCAGTTAATAAACCACCATTAGAACCTCCTCTTGAAGCTAATTTACTAGAAGTTGTATAATTGTTCTTTATTAAATATTCAGCTGCGGAATGAAAATCATCAAACACATTTTGTTTATTGAAAAGAAGACCAGATTTATGCCATTCCTCTCCAAATTCTCCTCCTCCTCTCAAATTAGGAATTGCATATACTCCGCCCATATTCATCCAATATATTGCAAATGGATTAAAAGTTGGATTTAAAGAAATATTAAACCCTCCATATCCATACAATAAGGTAGGATTGGAACCATCTTTTTTGATGTTCTTTTTGTGCATAACATGCATAGGTATGACTGTTCCATCATATGATTCATATTCTATTTTATCTACGACAAAGTTTGAAGTATCAATGCTTAATTTTGGTTTTTCAAAAATTTTTAATAAATTGTTTTGAATATCATATTCATATATAGAATATGGATAAAGAAATGATGAAAAAGCAAAGAAAAGATAACTATGACTAAAGCTTCCTGAGAGAACAATCGAGCCATATGAAGGGAAGGAAATTTCATGCGATAAGCTACCATCTAAATTATAAACATATACTTCATTATTGACATTATTGTTATAAATTACGAAAATTTTATTTTGAATTATTTTCACACCCCCATATCTTATGATTGGAAATTTTTCGGGTACTATTGTTTTCCAATTATTAGATGTTGGATTCAATAGATCAATTTGGATAATTTTACCCAATGGTGCATTTTGATTTGTTAAGACATATGCCATGTTATCAATTACTTCAATTACCGAAAATGCAAATTTATATTCATCATAAATAGGTATGAAAATATCTTGTGATTTAGATTTATAATATAATTGATTCCTAGGCATTGTATCTTTATAATGATATACGAATTGATGTTCTTGGGTATGATCAAGCCATAATGTCGAATTCATTTGGTCATCTGTTGGGTGCTCATATATTAGTTGATCCTCAAATTGTGAAGATCCTATTTTATGGAACCATATTTTCGAGGAGCCATGATCTTCTTTACCGACAAATGCCGAATAATAAAAACCAGATTCATCATTTAACCATTGAATAGATGCCCCATTTCGAATATTTTCTAATTCATCTTTTCCAAAGGATAGATCATCTAAATACAGAATTTTGAGTGTACGCCAATCAGAACCTGATTGTGATAGTTCTAATATGACCATTTTACCATTTGGTGAATATGTCATATTGACAACCGCTAAAGTTGCATTCTCAGATAATGTATTTGGATCAAGTATCAAAGTTTCTTCTGTAGTTTCTTTTGATCTCCGATAGTATTTTGATTGTTTTTCCATACCCAGATTTTTTGAATAATAATAATAACCATTTTTTTTGATTGGCATACCATAACGAGTATAATTAAATAAGGCTTCTAGATCTTTCTTAATTGATGAATTATCATCTATAAAATTATGAAAAAGATGATTTTGTTTTTCAACCCATTCTACTAATTCGGGTTCTCGATGATCTTCCATCCATCGATAATTATCAATAACAGTAGTACCATGAAAATTTTCTTTAACCTCTATTTTTTTTACTTTTGGGTAATTTCGCTCCTGCATATCTGTATTTATGAAATTAGAGTATATGAAGAAATATTAAAGGGTCAATATTTTTTCTTTAATTTTTATCAAATGTTACATAATAATATAATTTTTAAAGTTAAATTACCTTAAGTGAATAATAAAAGTATTTTTTTATGAAGTTATAAAAATTTACAAGTAATAGTATAATGGTGTATTAATGGAAGATAATAAAATTTCACAAAAATTCAAGATTGAAGGCATGACATGTGCTGCTTGTGTTAATATTATTGAAGAGAAATTAAGTGAAAAAGATGAAATTATCAATATTAATGTCAATCTTGTAACAGAGATAGCAGAGATAGATAAACATATTACGTTAAAAAATGAAACAATTGAACAATGGTTAAATGACATAGGTTATTCAGGTAAAGAAATTGATCAATTAAATAATAATGAAGTTAAATTACTAATTGATGGTATGACATGTGCTGCATGTGTTAATATTATTGAAGAGAAAGTCTCAGAGATAGATGGAGTTTCTAATATTGAAGTGAATTTAATTTCAGAAAAGGCTAATTTAGAATTTGACTCTGATAAAGTAAAATTAAGAGACATTATCGATGTCATTGAATATGTTGGATATAATGCGAAAGTAGAAACTAGTGATGATAGTATTGATCGCTTGGAAAAAAGAGATGAGATAAAAAATTGGGAAAAGAAATTTATAATTTCTTATGTTTTATCGTTTCCATTTTTGGTAATTATGTTAAATATGTTTTTTCATTTCTCGCATGAACTTATGCTATTTGTTGAATATTCAATTTTTGAAAGTTTTACAGTTGAAGTATTAATTGGTTTAATATTTGCAACTCCAATACAATTTTGGTTAGGTTTAGAATTTCATAAGAAAGCATGGAAAAATTTCAAAAATAGAGTAACAACAATGGAAACATTGGTGAGTTTAGGGACAAATGCAGCTTATGGATATTCGATATTTTCAGTGGTTTATGGATTATTTAATACTGAGTTTCAGAGTAGAGTATTTTTTGAGACATCTGCATTTTTGATAACATTCATAATGCTGGGGAATTATTTTGAAGCTAAAGCAAAATCACAAACATCTGAAGCAATAAGAAAATTAATGGATTTAACTCCAAAAGAAGCATTATTGATTATTCAAGATGAAAATGGTAATGATATTGAAGAAAGAAAAATTCAAACTAATTTAATTGGTGTTGGTGATAAAGTGAGAATATACCCAGGTGAAGTCATTCCTGTTGATGGATTAATTTTAAATGGATATTCAAGTGTGGATGAGTCGATTATTACAGGAGAATTTTATCCTGTTGATAAAAATGTAGGAGACTCTGTTATTGGTGGATCATTAAACCAAAATGGAGTTTTGTTAGTTGAGGCAAACAAAATTGGTGCTGATACAACAGTTTCTAAAATAGTTAAACTGGTTGAAGATGCTCAAATTTCTAAGGCTGAAATTCAAAAATTTGCAGATAAAATTTCAAAATATTTTGTACCAATAGTGATTCTAATTTCAATTTTAACATTCATAACGTGGTTTAGTTTGTTGAGTTCGAATGTTATTCCAATCGAATGGGTTCCACCTGGAACAAGTAATACTGTTTTTTCATTAATCCTATCAATTTCTGTATTGGTAATTGCATGCCCATGTGCATTAGGTTTGGCAACACCTACAGCAGTAATGGTTGGAACTGGATTAGGAGCAAGTAATGGAGTATTGATCAAAGGAGGAGATGCGTTAGAGTCAATAAATAATATTGATACAGTAGTTTTTGATAAAACAGGTACATTAACTGAGGGGAAACCAAAGATAAGCAATATATTTACGCTTAAGATGAATGAGAATGAAGTATTGTATTACGCAGCAATGGCTGAGAGTGGTTCAGAACACCCGATTGCATTAGCAATATTAAATGAGGCGAATGAAAGAAACCTAAACATAGGTAAGGTTGATGAATTTGAGGCTTTGGTAGGTTTAGGAGTAAAAGCAAAAGTAGCTAATAATGAGATACTGGTTGGTTCTGATAAAATAATGCGAATGTTTGATATTTTAATTTCAGATGAGGTATCAAATAAAATTATGAAGTTTCAAAATGATGGTAACACAACAATGTTGGTGAGTCTAAATGGCAAAATCATAGGAGGAGTTGGTGTTTCAGATACACTGAGGGATGAGACCTCTAAAGTTGTAACTAAATTGAAGGAGATTGGGTATAAAATAATTATGCTTACTGGAGATAACAAAAAAACTGCATTTGCAATTGCTGAAAAAATAGGCATTGAAAAAGAAAATGTCGTAGCAGAAGTCCTACCTGAGGAGAAAATTCAAAATATTATAAGTTTACAAAACGAAGATAAGATCATTGCGATGATTGGTGATGGGATTAATGATAGTCCTGCACTGGCCCAAGCTGATGTAGGTATTGCAGTTGGTACTGGAACTGATGTAGCATTAGAAACTTCAGATATTGTTTTGATGAAAAATGATCTTAGAGATTTGATATTTGCATTCGATTTATCTAAGAAAACAATTAGAAAAATCAAATCTAATTTTGTTTGGGCATTTGGATATAATATAATTGGAATACCTATTGCAGCAGGACTATTAGTGCCAAGTTTTCAGATAATATTAGAACCAATGTATGCAGGATTAGCTATGGCATTTTCATCAGTGTCAGTTGTGTTAAACTCATTATTACTAAAAAGATACAAAAAACCCCTAATTTAATATTGAATCAAAATTTATTTAGATCAAATTACCAATATATCACAATTTGAGAATATTCTTTATTGAAAATATTTAATATTATACGTGTTTTAATTTCATTGTGAATGATAAAAAACTCTGGATACCAGGTCCGGTTCAAGTTGAAAAAAATATCCTTGAAGCACAGTCAAAAAATATGATTGGACATAGAGAGGTGAGTTTTACAAAATTGTACAAAGGAATTACTGAAAAGATGGAGGAGTTTTTTGAAGCTCAAGATTATCATATCATTACTCATACATCATCAGGAACTCTTTGGATGGATATTACAGCTAGAAATTTGATATCTGAGAGAGCATTGAGTGCAACTTGTGGTTCGTTTTCAGAGAGAATGCATAAAACAATTATGAATTGTGGTAAGGAGGTAGATCAATTAAAATTTGAATGGGGAACTTCTTCTAAACCTGAGATAATTTTAGAAAAACTTAGAGAAAAAAAGTATGACTGTTTGACTGTGGTTCATAATGAGACTTCAACTGGAATAAAAAATCCAACTGAAAAAATAGGTGAATTAATTAAGAGTGAATTTCCTGAAATTACTTACGTAATAGATGCAGTAAGTTCTCTTGGGGGGGATTATATATTACCAAAAAGTAATAATGCAGATTTGATTTTTTCTGCTTCTCAAAAGGCATTTGGTTTACCGCCAGGTTTATCTTTTGGATTGGTAAGCGATGAAGCATTTGAGAAAGCAAAACAAATTTCTGGAAGAGGAATGTATACAGATTTAGTAGGTTTAATAGATTATTATTTAAAAAAGAATCAAACACCATCCACTCCTGCAATTTCATTATTGTATGCATTAGATATAAGATTAGATCAAATGTTAGAGGAGGGGCACATTAATATTTTCAAAAGACATCAAGGGATGGCGAATTATACTAAAAGTTGGGTAATTGAAAATAATATGCGAATGTTTGCAGAAGATGGATATGAGTCAGTAACGGTTTCAACAATTGCCAATGATCAAAAAAGAAGTATAACTGATTTAAATAAGGAATTAAATAAAAGAGGATACTTAATATCTAATGGGTATGGTGTATTCAAAGAGAAAAATTTTAGAATAGGACATATGGGAATTTGGGGTATGGATGATTTGAAAGAATTATTAGAAAATATTGAGGAAATTTGGAATTTATAGGTAATAATTAGATGCCTATGTTAATGGGAGATAAGTCTAAGATAAGTAATGATCCGATTATAATAAGTATTATTCCGAGTACTATAGAAATTTTATTTGTGGCAGAATGCATTTTATTTACTAGTTCTGCTCTAACCTGAGGTACAAATAGTGACATGAAAATAAATGGCAATCCAACTCCTAGAGTAAAACCAAATATTAATAGTAATTTGGAGGAGAAACTATCAACTTCTAAGAGAGTGTTCCATGATAAAATAAAAAAACCAGCTGCACAAGGTGCTGCTATTAATGTAAATAATAATCCAAGTATGAAATTATAGAGATAAGGTCTTTTTATAATAGTTTCTTCATTATATAACCAATCTTGAAATTGTGATGGAAGTGAAAATGAACTAATAAAATTAGGAGGACGAATTATAATTATACCTGCAATTATGATGATCATTCCTTGTATTCTTGCGAATAAGGTATAATTTGAAAGTAAAAACTCTCCTATAAATTGAGAAATAAACCCAATAAAAACGAAAACAGTCATCAATCCCAACATAAGGAATATGGAGGATAAGAAAATAGTGAGTCTACCTTGATTTTCTTTTAATGTTACAGCAATATAGCTTGGTAATAATGGGAATAAACATGGACTAAAGACTGAAAGCAAACCTAACAAAAAATTTGTTAAAATTAACTCTGCTAAAACCATATCTAACCAATGAAGAGGTTGCATAAGATGATTATGGTCTTGTTAAAACATATGAGTTTAAAAATTAAGAAAGATTAATAGGAATACTATTTATTATATTTTACAATGTTATTTTTTATTTGATAAAAATAAAGTAGTTTCATGAGATTTATAGTAGGTATATTGAGAAATTCATATAACCTCAAAAAATATATATTAATTGAATGCCATTATATTTGAAAGATGTATTTTATCTTGTTTTAGGTAGCCCTTTCATTGTTTTGGTATTCATAGCAAAATTATTGTTATTTTTATGGGATATATTTTTTCCTGAAAAATTGAGAGAATTGGTACCTTATTTGGAGGTGAGTAGGAAACTAATCTTCAATTTATCTAACATATTTGCCTCAAATGAAAGATTAGAGATTGAGTATGCATTAAACAATATGGGGAGTGTCTCTGGTAAAGTAAATAATTTGGCCCAAGGATATATACTAAGAAAGGGAGTAGGACAGTCGATTGATGTTGGATTAACAATAATTATATTTTCAATTGGTTATTTTACATTAATATCTAATTTGGGTATCCCGCCACAAATTATTATTATATTATTTGGTTCTCTTGCTTTGGCCCTTTCTACATTTGCAGGTTTATTTGGGCCTTTTTATGGTTTAGCAGAATCATGTAAAAAGTTTAATTTGAAAAATGGAAATTATAGAGGGGCTGCAATTTATAAAATTTTGGAGAATTTATTAGCAATACCGTTTAATGTTGCATCTGCAGGATTTATATTTTTGGATTTACCTCCAATAGATGCAGATTCGTTGGAAAATTACAAAAAGGAATTCAAAGGCCAAATTGATGAATTAGCAGAAAATATTTCATCTTTGTTGGGCAAAGATAAAAAATCAATTCCTAAAAAAACCCAAAAACTGATAGAACAAGTAGTGGTAGACTCAGAAAATAAATTAAATAATTTAGATTTTAGAGACTTAAGGAAGGAGACTGCTCGAGAATTTGCTCTGAATTATTTTATGCAAGAATTTTCATTAAGACCATGGGTGAGAAAAAAGGCAGTTCATGAATTTGCAGAGATGTATAATTTTGATGAAAAGTCTGGAAGAGAGAATTTAATATTGATTAGTGATAAAATAAAAAGAGGTCAATTAGATGAAGATATGGTAAATAATATAGCTGTATCTGCTGCACTTCAAGGAATAATTATGATGGAAGAAAAATATCAAGAGACTTTAGCAGATTTGGAGCTCGGGCAAACTTGTATTGGTTTGGCATTTGGAGCCAGACAATTCATAATTGACCATTATAATTTTGAAACAAAGAAAGATAAGTTTTGGAAAAATTTGAGAAATATATTTTTGGGGATATTTTCTATACCAATCGTTCTGATAAATGCATCTTATAGATATGTTAGAAGAGTGTTTTCGGAATTGAAAAATAGTATCAGAGAAGAATTATTTAATGGAGAAATATTGGAATTTATGAGATTTAGATCCCGTGAAATTATAGATCAAATAAAAATCATAGGTGATAGAAAAAAAATAGAAAATAATATTGGTGAGGAGTTAAATCAAGATGAAAAAGTAGTTGGCCCTAGTTTTAGTTTTATAAAAATTATAGTCAAGATACTTGCAATGACTTCGAGAGTATTAGTATTTCCACTAGAAGTATTATATAAGTTAATAATGAAAATTTATTATAAAATATTAAATAATGATATAGATCCTAAAGATGGATTTGATGAAGCAGTAGCACATGTTGCTTTGGTTTCAATATATGACAAACTGTTTCAGAATTTAGTGATGCAGTCAAATGTAACTACAAATTAATAATTCTTTATCAAATAAAACCTGCTAAATAATCAATCCATCCGAATTTTTCTGGTTCTTCTGATTGTATACTTATTAATTTTTTATGGAGATAAAAAACGGAGATAAGTGAGATTAATGGTCCTATCCAAGCGATCGAAATGAGAATATAAGACAATAGTGCTTTTGAACTAAATCCTACGGTTAATGCTTCAAAAAATGAATATGAAGTGATTTCTTTAATTGAAACAAAAAAAGCAGGAGATATTACTATAGTTAATGGCCATACTAATCCAAAAAGAGTAAAGAATGATAATACTCTTGTCCAGGGAATGAAATCAACTATAGATGCTCCTTCGGGAGTATTTAGATATGAAGTCATAAAGGTCACAATAGTTGGAGTGACAATGGCCCAAGTCAAATAAACAGGTAAAAAATATTTTTTGGTTTCTAATTTACTGTTTACCATATTTAGTATTTTAAATTTTTTTTTAAAAAAGATTATATTAAATCTAAATGAATTCGTTTAATTTTTTGTTCTTTCTTTCTTCTTGAGGATATTATTTTAGCTTGTATTTCTTGTGAATTATGTTGACCTTTTAATTTCTTTTGAGAGATTAAATTACTTATGAATTTTTTGTATTCCGGATGTATTTGACCAGCGGGTTGATTTGCGAAAGGAGTTCCAACTAATGGTAAGAATGTATGAGAGTGAATTGTTGCACCTAGATCGATTAACTTCAATATATGCGTTTTTGTTAATTCGATATCTTCTAATTTTTCATCTGGTAATCCGAAAATTATATCTATCATAACTTGAAATCCTGCATCAATTAATAGTTTTGTTGCTCTTTCAGTTTCATCAACATCATGACCTCTTGAAGAATATTCAAGTAACCTATTACTTCCACTTTGGCCTCCTAAAATTATGTTGGATGAATTTGAATATTTTTTTAGAATTTCTACGCTTTCTTTTGTGATGGTCTCAGGTCGTACTTCACTAGGAAAAGACCCAAAATAGATTTTTCCAGAGGGACCAATCATATTTTTAATTGACGATAAAAGTTCTTCTAAATAATTAAGATCCAAATCTTTGCCATCAGATGATCCATATGATAATGCGTTTGGACTAATGAAACGAATATCTGGTCTACGGTTGCTGTAATGTTTAATTGTGATCTCAATATATTTTAAAATTTGTGAGATTGATCGATGTCTAACTATTGAACCTCCTCTCGATCTTATTTGACAAAATCTACATTTCCATGCACACCCTCTGGTTATCTCTATTGGCCTAATCAAATTATGTTTGACTGAGAATGGAGGGAAATCATTTAAATTAATTGGGTTTTCTTTTGGGTTTTTAACGAAAATATTTGATTTATTGAAATATGCTATGCCTGGAGTATCAAGGAAGTCTTGATTTGAGATATATTTTTTTATGATTTTTGGAAATGTTATTTCGCCTTCACCAGTACACACAATATCAGCACCATTGATCAACATGCTAAACGGATCACCTATTGCATGTGGCCCACCACAGAATATTAATAATTCTTGATTTTGAATAATTTGACGATATTGTTTTATCATGAGTGATACATCTTCCAATTGAGTAGTATAAACAGAAAATGCTAAAACAATTTTATCATACTTTTGTATTTCACTGATTAAATTAATTGGCATTGTTTTAAGATTAGGTAACATTACATCCAATTCATTTAGTATTGGATCTATGTCTAAGGAAGCCAATAATGCTGAAATTGAATTAGAGTTGGCCTTAGAAAATGGAAATATTAAACATGAATTTTTTATTCCCATTAATTAATAGTAAATTAATAAGTTAATTTATTTTTTGTTTAAAACTGAGATTTGAATTAAAATACAAAGATGGAAATTAAGAGCATGGAAGGAAACATAAATTGATTTTAAAACTGAAAGTTTGAATAATGAATAATAATGTGTTGTATATGTAGTATATGTCTTCTAATTTTGATTTTGATGTAATTATAGTCGGTGGAGGGCCAGCAGGAGTATCTTCAGCAATTTCGATTGCAAAAAATGGTTTTAAGGTTGTAATTATAGATAAAAAGAAGAGAAATGATATTGGAGAGAAAACATGTGGAGACGCTATTGATGAAGCAGCATTGATGAGAGTAAAAGACAAAATTGGTATTGAATTGCCTTTTGAAAATGAAATTTCGGATGTTATATCTAAAATGAGTATTGCTGCAAATGATATTAATACAAAAGTATCTTTAGATGCACCTGGTTATCAAATAAAAAGATTGGAATATGGTCAAAGATTACTAAAAGAAGCGAGTGATTTAGGGGTAGTAATAATTCCAAATAGTCCCGTGAGGGGAATAATATTTGAAAATGGATATATTAATGGGGTGACCTATTATGAAAATTCGATTAAAAAAGAATTGAGAGCCAAATTTACAATTGATGCTTCAGGAGCATATGCAGTTATTAGAAAATCATTGCCTGATGAATTATTAGTAGATGGTATGACTAAGAGCTTGAGTGATGATCAGGTTTGGCCTACTTACAGAGAAATTATAAAGTTAAGAGATGATAAAAAATCACATAATTTTAAAGAAGAGATAGTTTTAATGTTCGATGATGATTATCCACCACCTGGATATTTTTGGATTTTCTCAGAGGGTGAGGGATATTTGAATATTGGTATTGGTTGGGAAAAAACCCAAAATTTAGGAAAATTAAAAGATAAATTAAGATTTGAATTGGGAAAATATTACAAAAGAGAGGATTATGAGATAATTAAAAAAGGAGGGGGGCAGATCCCATTTAGACCACCTTTTGACTCATTAGTTTTTAATGGGGGGGCTTTAGCAGGTGATGCTGCATGTATGGTTCACCCAGTTACAGCTGAAGGACATGGACCTGCATTAGATACTGGTGTGAATTTGGGATTAACTATTTCTAATGCATTAAAAAATGATAGAAGAGATAAAGAGAGTATTTGGGATTATAATCTATCTGTAGCGAAACATTATGGAAGAAAACATATGGAGGCGCATATGATGAAATTAATGTTAAGAAATATTGGAGGTAATGGATTAAAATTTTTGATTAAGAGGGATATTTTGAGTGATGAACAATTAAATTTGATTTTTGCAGGAGAAGAATTAGGAGATGCAGTAACTAATTATGAATTGATAAAGAAGATAATTAAATTATTGTATAAACCAAAATTATTATGGGAATTAGTTAAACTCATTAAAGGGTTAAGAAAAGTGGATGAAATATATTTAGAGTATCCAATCGAGTCTATTGAATTAAAAAATTGGAGAAGGAAGAGGAATTCACTACTTGGTGTTAAATTTTGATTTAGTAATTATATGTTAAAATGTGAAAACATATTTGAAAAGTCAATTTGAGAAATTTCTTGTATAATTACATATAAATGTGAAAAGGTGTTATTATGATATATGAAAGATAACCTTGTTATTGATCCATTGAAATATAGTCAATTGATTAAACCTCTTGATACAAGAAATTTATCTAGTCAAGATATACAAAAATTGTATATTGATGAGTCATTAACAGATCTTGAATATGTTATTTTAGATTATATTGGTAATACGGTAGATCTAAAATTAGGTGAGGTTGAAATCTCATTTCAAGGATTAAAAAGGTTAACTAATATCCATCAAGCTAAATTAACCAAAGCAATCAATAGATTAGTAGAAAAAGATATGCTCAAAAAAGGAGATGCTGGTTACAAATTAACTGATATTGGGTATGTAGTGTTTCAAAGATTATTAAGAAATTATAATCGTCAAGAAAGTATATTGCCTAAGAATGTTTATTCAAGTGTTGTTGAAGGAGAAGTACAAGGACCACCATTAAGTGAAAATGATTATCAATTGATTGCGAAGAAACTTGTTGGGAAATGGTTTGGGCAATTTAGATTTACCTCGAAAACACAATATGAAAATTCTTTTGAATTAGGGTGGGTATCTGTGAACGGCGGAATATCTGCAACATTAATTATAGGACCTGAAAATGATTTTACCTTGACTACTTCTGCATCTATCTATGATGAAGCAACCTCTGAGCTTCAATTATTGATGAACCACCTATCAAATTCAATTGAAGAAATAATAGATGCGCCATTAATTTATGAGTCTTACAATGTTTATGAGAACCGAAAAGAACTAAAAATTGAATTAGACAATGCAATATTAGCTTATGCTAGATAATTTTTAATTATTGTTTTGTACGATAACCCGATAATTTTCTTAGCATTGATATGAATTCATCAGATTTTAAAATTTTAATAAATTTTTGAACGATGGGATCTGACTTAAAAGTTACATTACAAATGAAATCATATTCTTCTTCTCCTAATTCAATGAAGTCTAAATTTAATTCATCTGCTGCTTGTTTTATTCCAATGGTGACATCTCCAAAATTTTTTGCGACCATTTGTGCTGCTGAAATATGTGATCTTGATGTTATATGATAACCATTGATTTTATTTTTATCTAAGTTATTTACATCTATCAAATTATCAATGAAGTTCCTTGTTCCTGATCCTTCAATCCTATTTATGAATCTGATACCGGGTTTAATTAAATCTTGAATAGTTTGAATATTATTTGGATTTCCTTTTTTTACAATTAATCCTTGTATTCTAAAATAACCAGGTATAATTGATATATCAGGAAATTCATTTTTAATCCAAGAATTATAGGTTTCATTTTGTAAGATGTGAACTCCTGCAAGATGAGCTTCTCCTCTTCTTACAGCAGCTAAACCAGCATATGAGCCGAGTCCAATTAATCGAATAGATAAATTTGAATATAATTTTTCAAAGATACTTTGTAAATGATTAAGTGCAAAATCATTACTACCGACAATTTGGAGCGATGGAGGTTTTATTTGTTGAGAGATTAAATGTATCTCGACATCTGTATTTGCAGGTATATAATGAGTATTTTCAGGTATTTGAATAAAGCCATCTGCAAGCGAAACAGAAGTAATTGCTCCACTACCACCAGGAACAGGATACGCAATCCAATTGTTTATTCCTCGAAATAGATACATGGGTTTAAACTCATAGCGTCCCTCTGCACTTCGTAATCTTTGTTTTATTTTTGCTTTAATTATAGAACTCGGATCAATATCTGGTAAACCAGATAGTTTTCTGGTAAGAGGAATTACTAATAATTGCATAATCGAAATTGCAGAGGCAGGATAACCTGGAAGACCTATGATAGGGACATTATTACAAACTCCTAAAATAGTAGGTTTGCCAGGTTTAACTTTAATACCATGAACTAATAGTCCTGGTGGCCCTATTTCATCAATGACTTGATAAAGTACATCGCCCATTCCAGCCGATGTACCACCTGAAACGATAATCATATCATAATTATCAAGTGAATTTACTATGTTATTTTTTATATCGTCTTTTTTATCGATTAAAACCCCTTCAAAATGAGGATCACCACCATTTTCATTCAACATTGATATTACTGCAGTTGAATTTATATCATATAATTTTCCAAGTATTAATTCTTCACCGGGTAAAATAATTTCATCGCCTGAGCTATAAACTGCAATTTTAGGTTTTTTATAAACTTCTATTTTTGATAATCCTATAGATGCTACCAAGGCTAATTCACGACTTGTAAGAATTCTATTTGCAGGAAGAATTCGATCACCTAATTGAATATCAGCTCCTGCAGCCATTGTATTTTCGTTTGGAGTAACTGAACGCGATAATTTTACTTTTTCTTCTTCAAGTGTTTCACTATACTCTACCATTACCACTGAATTTGTACCACTTGGCATAGGTGCTCCTGTTGATATTTCCACACACTCTCCTTTATGTACCGTATTTTTAAAACTGTATCCTGCTTTTAATTTACCTACTATTTTTAATTCGACTGGTTTATTTTCTTCTGCACCCATTGTATCACTGGCTAAAACTGCAAAACCATCCATTGCAGCCCTGTCAAAAGGTGGAACATTTATTGGAGAATATAGTTCTTTTACAGAAACTCTTCCTAATGCTTGATCAATTGAAATGATTTCTGATTTAATGTCAAAATTTATGTGATTATAAAATTTATTTCTTGCCTCATTTGGGTCTAAGAGATTTCGAAAAATTTTACGATCCATAATTTAATCCTCCGTTGATATTATTAATAATTGATTGGATTTGGTTGATTAATAATATACACTTCTACTATGTCTCCTTTATTATGACCCTCCAAATCATATGGGATTTCTAATAGATAATTTGATTTTACTAAACTTGATAATATACCCGCTCCTGTTATTCTATTCAAAAAAATGCCTTCGGGTGTGTCAATTAATCTGACAAAGTCAGTACTACCTACTTTTGATGGAATTTTTTCACCTAATGTTATATGAGTTTTTTTCATCAAAAGAGGATCTTGATGGGTCCAATTTTGAATTAAAGGGGAAACAAATAAATGAAAATTTATGAATGCTGCGAGTGGGTAACCGGGTAATGCAATTATTGGGAAATTATTATTTTTGATATTAAGTGACCCTAAAGCTAAAGGTTTGCCTGGTCTTATGGCAACTCCATGAACATATAATTCACCTAAATTTTCTATTATTTCAGCCATGAAATCTTTAGATCCAACGGAAGTTCCTCCTGTAGTAATTATCAAGTCAATATCATCAGTGATTGAATTAAGTGATTGAGTTATTGAAGACATATTATCCTTACAAATGACTGATTTTGAAATATTACAACCCATGAATTTTAGCCAACTAATTAATGCAGGTTTATTTGAGTCTATGATTTGACCTGGCTGGATAGTATTTTGAGGAGCGATTATTTCATCGCCAGTCGATAAAATGAAAATATTAGGTTGTGAATATACTGGAATTTGATATATTTGGAGTGAAATAAGCATCGAAATATCCCATGGTTTAAGCTTTTTATATTTTTTTAAGATTAGGTCTCCTATTTTTACATCTTCATCCTTATCGGCGATATTTCTTCCAGGAGGGATTGAAAGATATATCTCTAATGTATTATCATTTATGATTTCACAGTCTTCTAATTTTATAATTCCAGTTGCATTATTTGGTACCATTGCTCCGGTAGATATTTTTACTGTTTGACCACTTTCTATATCTATATCAACTGTTTCTCCTGCAATGATGTTGCCTACAATTTTTAATTGTAGAGGGCTAGTTTCGGATGCACCATAACTATTTTCGGCAATTATTGCAAATCCATCCATTGCGGCTCTTTTGAAACCAGGTAGATTTTTTTCTGCTATTATATCGGTTGCTAAAATACGATGAAAAGATTCCTCTGTTTGAATATTTTCAATTTTATTAAAACTATTGAATTTTGAAAAAAAGATATTTTGGGATTGTTTGATTGTATGTAATTTTGAGAATCCAAACTCTCTTACTTTCATATAATCTATGTTTATTTGAATTCAATTAATTAATTTTTGATAAGCTTAGTTTTAATAGATAAAATTAGAAAGATTTCTTTCTGTTTAGAGTAAAATACTTGATTATGATGATTGTTATTAAGTGTAAATTGAAAATAAATTAAATATAATAATATATTATAGGGAAGATGGAAAAAGAGATATTATTTCATTCTGGTCGGATTTGGACATCAGATGGAATAAAAAGTTGGATGATAATTAAAGATAATATAATTTTTGAGTTGGGAGAGGGGGAGTTCAATAAAAGGTTTAATGGAACAAAAATAAATCTTAATGGAAAGTTAGTCTTACCTGGTTTACATGATGCGCATATTCATAACTATTCTTTAGGAAGATTAGAGTGGAGAGTCAATTTATCAGGCGTAAAAAGTATTATTGAAATTCAGAATAAATTGAAAAATTACAATTTGAAAAGTGATATGAATTGGATTATTGGACATGGCTGGGATCAAGATAGATTTAAAGAGAATAGATATTTAAGTAAAGATGATATTGATGAAGTAATAAATGATAGACCCGTAATACTTTATAGAGCCTGTAATCATATTGCTACAATTAATTCAAAAGCGATTGAAATTTTAAAATTGGAGGATATGAAAAAAGAACCTGAGGGAGGGAAAATTGATAGAAATATGAATAATGAAATTATTGGAATATTAAGAGAAGAGGCACTCTCTTTGGTTACCAAACATGTGGAAAAACAAGATATGAAAATGCGAGAAAAATATTTTAAGAAAGGTATTGAAAGATGTGTAAATTCGGGATTAACTGCAATACATACCAATGATGCATCCGCTTGGAAATACTATTCTGAATTAGCGAAAAATGGTGAATTGCCTTTAAGGGTATATTTAACTATGAAATATTCGGATTTAGATAAAGAAGATTACTTACCGAAGTATAATGAACAGATAGGATTATTAAAATGTAAAAGAGTTAAATTATTTGCGGATGGAAGTTTAGGTGCTGAGACAGCAAAACTCAGAGAGAATTATGATGATTTAGAACATTCAGGTATAATGATTGAAAATGCTGAAGCTTTAGAAATGAAAATTAGAAGGATACATGAATTAGGATATCAATTAGAAATTCATGCAATTGGGGATAAAGCGATTGAATTAGTAATTGAAAG
>Ga0181575_10000176_pt1 | contig 45942 bp, 73 predicted proteins | sample 101ome_23_FD_145599 | JGI IMG/M metagenome (GOLD analysis project Ga0181575, IMG submission 145599) | Coastal salt marsh microbial communities from the Groves Creek Marsh, Skidaway Island, Georgia - 101411CT metaG (spades assembly) | ecosystem: Environmental > Aquatic > Marine > Intertidal zone... | reverse complement strand
TCTGCCACAAGCGCATCAATTAGTTGTTCTCTGGTGTAAATCATACCAACTCGGGTGCATAGTTCCTGACTTCTTCAATCAGTTCATCATCATCCAGACAATCAAGTTCTGCATTTTGAGTATTAATGAAAAACTCTTTCAAGTCTTCCAATGACATTTGATTGAGATCCCATTCAATAAACTTTTGTTGAAGTTCGTCGCGGTTCACTGCTTTTGCTTTGTTGGCGTTGGATTGCATTACTAATTCAATGAAAGGGTTTAACTCAAATGGATTATCTCCTGCTGTTGGCATTAGCGGATGTAGAGATAACCACCAGCCCAATCAGCACGCTCAAACATTTCCTCACGGGATTGAATATTCAGAACATTGTAGCGTGCAATCTTAGCAGGTGCTTTGAATGATGAAGGTTTAAAAACATCACCAGTCTTCTTATCAACGAAGGCATGGACGGATTTAGAACCATTATCATACTCCATCACAATTTTGTGATACTTACGCCCACCTTCTTGAATATAAAACTTATACTCAGGAGCAGGACGACCACCAAGTTCACCATGATTACGCTGTTTGAAGTTCATCTCCAGCGCATCACACAACATCAGAGCATACTTGCGGATGTTCAGTGCAATGGTGTTCCTGGCGTCTTGAGTGGCGCGGTAGTCAGCAAAAGAAGCAGTCATGTCGTTTTCTGAACTGTGTTTATTATAGGGCATTCTAGGTGCCTCTCAGAGGATGGTGGACAGTTCTTCAACTGCCTCATCGTCTTCCAAATAACCCATCCAATCGTGTGGGTTAGTCTCATGCAATTCATGCTCACGAAACTCTTCAATCAACTCAGACAAGTCCATGGAAAACCTCAACAACATGATGTAATTATAGCAGAAATGTCAAGCAGGAATCTCAACAGGTTCTGGTGCTACACTATCTTCAAACTGGTGCATGTCATAGGCAAACCAGTTACCATTACGGAAGATGTAGGAGTATTCTTCACCATCAGAGAAGAACTCTTCCATGTCATTGTCATAACGAGGAGGAGTATTCTCACCGCGCAGAGAATAATACTCGGGAGCATATTCACCTTCAGGAAGTTGCTTACCCCAGAGAGAATCACTCCAGCAGCATGACATATCGCCACCATCAATCAGTGCTGCTGCTTTCTCTTTGCTATTGTATTGCTCAACAAGAGTCTTACCCAACCACTGCGGATAACCATCCCAGTGGTGATAAGCGCTCAGGATGCTGCCATCTTTGAGTTCAATACCGATGCGAGAGCGAGTTCCCATGGGGTGTTCCCTTGATTACCTTCATATTATAGGGCACAAAAAAGGGGCGTCGCCGCCCCGTGTGCCACCTATTAAACTGTCCTAATTATCATAGATTTTACATTCATCTGCGTCAGGATTTTCATCGCAGTACATTTCAAACGCGGTAGGATCGTGATGATCTTCAGGGTGTGCCTCGTGGTATTTTTCCAAATGCTCCAATTCGTCTTTAGTGTGACGACGCATTTGAGGAGAAAGTTCTGCATTTTGTAGCAAATCCTTGTCCTTTTCGATATGCTGCTCGATACTTTCCATCGTTTTGTTACGGGATAAACTTATTTATTTGGATTTAACGTTATTTTTTAACTTTTCAACCAGATGAGCACCAAATGCCTCCATTCTTTCTGGGTGAATCGCACGAATATCTGCCTCTTTTAGAGCAATTTCCATACTTTTCTGCTCATTTTTGGTGAGTTTTTTACCGTTTCGGGGGAGAGTCATAGGTTGGTGCCGTTACTAAGGTATTTTAGCGTTTCCGCATAAAAGTAATTATAACCTTAATGTTTTCTTTAGGATTGTTCAGTCCTCGTCAGTCCAAGAACCGTAGTTACCGCTACTTCCTTCTTCACGATTCTCCAACATGTCAAGAATTCCATCAACTGAGTTGATTGCTTCAATGTCTTTAATCATCTTTGCTATTGTAGTGCAAACTACTGGACGTTCGCATCTGGCAGCAAATGCAAGTGCATTGCGTAAAGAAGATTCAGCTTCTTTCAAAGAGTCTTCAACAGTTTTAGATAGTGCCATCTTTTGCCTCATTTTTATTATATTGTGCATCAAGCATGGCACGCTTACGTTCATACTCTCGCTCTTTCAACTCAAACTCACGTTTTTGTTCCTTAGAATAATCCCATGTGCCAGATTTCTCAGGGGAGTACCAAAAGTCTTCCCAATCTTTGGGAGAATCAGTTACATCTTCAATCCTTGACATCAAGACGTTCTTTGAGTGCTTTCTCAACTATACTCTGGATTTCCTTCTGTGTCAACCCATTCATCCAACTCCATCGTTTATCTTGCGGATCCCAATCCATTGTGAAAGAACCGTCTGCATTCTGGGTTATCTTAAGTGAATCATCCATTTTTACTCTTCTTTTGGAATTTCTTACGACATTTTTTAAGTGATTTAAGTTCTCCTTTGATTATTTGATACGCACTCTCAGGTGTAATTCTGCGTGACATTTCCATGGCAACGGCAAAATCTACTCTTGTACCAAACTGTCTTAGTGCCTCTTCAAAATCATTAAGATCGTCATACATTACAACTTACCACTAACTACACCACTATTTACAACTCTGCTAGTATCTCCCCATCCTTCCTGTCTACCTTTAAGATAGAATCGTGTCATACTAATGCACAACTCTTTATCCATTGCAGTGACAAGTTCTTCACCATCTTTTGCTACACTAATCCACATTTTAAATCTATTAGCATAGACACGGAAACAATCATCAAACCATTCATATTCTGCAATTTCAGGATGTTCAGGCATCTTCTTTCTTTTTTATTTTCCGTTAGTATCATAGTTAAGTTCATCATCCTTCTTCTTAATATCAGGATGTGGTGCATACAGAGGACCCTGATAATCATGAGGTCTTTTAATTCTGTTTTCAACAGATGTTCTATGGAGTTGTTTTAGTGCCTCTACAACTTCAGGAGTTTCTTCCCACTCCCATGTTTCTCCACCTTTACCCGTAAAAGTTCTTCTAGTCATTGTCTTAGTGTCTCCAATACTTTGGCGAAATGTGCATCGCCGTGGATGTAACCTGCAACGATTATACCAAGAGTTGACACAAAAAGCAACCCCAGCATTAGTACAATCTTGACGTTATCCTGCAATTTCACTTTTAACAGTGAGTAATGTTTTCATTGCTGCCTCTAAAGTATCCATAGGAATCCATGCTGGTTCTTCATCAGCAAACTGAACTTGCACTTCAGTGATGTTTTTTTCTTTGAACCTATTGTAAGTAACTCTAGTGTTCTTGACAAATGCGATAGGGTTAGTCATCAAACTTGTATCCAATAAAAGTAATGTCTTTCTTCTTCACATTATATCGTTTAATGTGAGTGTTTCTATGTGCCTCGGTTTGAAAGAAGCACTTTCTTACCACTTTATCATCTTTATAAATGAGTTTCCAAGGGAACTCATTGTACGGAAATTCTTCTTCTAAATCCATAGTCATTTATCAATTATCATTTGAGTCACTATCTCTTGATGTCTCATGTGGAGTTTGATGTAACATCTTAAAGCTCTCTTCAAAGTTTCTACACTGTTACACTCTTCTATCTCTCTAGAGAGTTTCTCATATTCAAACATTTTTGAGGTGCTTTGTAGTTCTATGCCAGAGGGATCTAAATCATTCATCCCTGTGTCCTCCATTCCTTACGTTGGTATGTAGTCAAGCACCTTCATCTGATAGGTAATGTTCTAATTGATTAATTCTATTGAACTCTTGGTATGCTGCTTCTGAACGAGAGTGCAGAACATCCCGAATGTCGTCCATAATGACAGTAGGATCTACATAGTCGTCAAGGTACTTATCCAGTGCTTCCTTCAGGTAGCGTCTTCTATGCCACTCTGGGGAATAGGGTTTGTAATCCATAACAATGCTGTATTTGCTATCTATTATAGCGGTTCTGATTTTCATTGTCAAGCTCTTTCAAGTAATCAATCCACCACTGAGGATCTTTTTTCCTCTTCCAGTTTGGTACTGGCAATCCTAATTCAGAGTAATGTTCAAAGAGTGCATCATCTATAATCTGTGCGATCTCCATACTCCTCTTCCTCTTCATCAACATCTGCATACGCATCTGCCAAATAGGGTCCGTGTGGTTTGAGTGATTCATCTTTGACATGTTTCCGCTCCTGATTAATAGCAGCAAACCACAGTGCCAATTTCATTACCAACCAAATAACTGCCAGTGGTAGGAAACATAATGATACTACAAGTGCGTTTTTCATTACACTGAAAGGACATCACTTTTTATCTATGACATCATTATACTCTGAAAAATTAAATTCGTTAGGAATAAGTTGATTCGCTAACTTATCTCTCAATTCATTGATTCTACTCTCATCATACTGACGAAAGCGTTCCACTTTCTCTACTTTCTTATAGTAGTGCAATGCATTTACTATAATCGTATAATCTTCCATCGACAATTGGAAGTCAAAGTTTTCATTCATAACATGTTATTCTCTGACAAGAAATGTAGTGTTTCTTTCATATTACCAATATGAACATTATCAATAGAAACTTGTGGATAGGTTGCCTCTTCACCAAACTCTTTGGTGAATGCCTTTTGATCGAAGTGTTCACCTAGTTTATACTCATGAAATTCATCACCAAGTGCCTTGAGCAGCATACCCATCCGCTCACACTCTTGACTTCCGTTGCTATAAATTACCGCCGTATTAGTCATTTCTGTTCGTAATCGTATTCAATGACAATTTTCTTGTGCTTGCTGGTTCTATCAGAACACTCATAATGTTTGAGTTCACCACCAATATCCTTTGCAATCTTCTCCAGTCTCCACCCTATACTCCATGTTGGATGTTCACTTTGCATCGTTCTTTCTCCTATACTCTTCCCATATCTGAGCAACCATATCTACCTCTGGAGGGCGTGTATATGGTTCAGGTGTCTTACTCTTCCAGGCATCAATTTGCTCCTGTGTGGGAACTTTTATACTAAATGCTGTGCCCTCTTCAATGAACTCTTCGTTCATCTTCTTATATGTATCAACTGTAATCTTATCAAATTCAGTCTCTTTGTCTCCAGTCATCGCTTCTATCCTGCTTGAACCAATCTACAATTTCATCAGCACTACCGAACCCCGTTCTATGATTGGATGGGTCGGGGTCTCCTAATCCCATCCTATTCATAAAATCGTCAAGTCCACCCTCCTTCATATCAGGATTAGCAGCTTGTCTACGTGCTTTTCTTAACCATTCACGAGCAGTTGTATTTGCCTTTGATAACTTCTCTGCCCATATCATGTCCTCAAGTTTTACATCTTCTCCATTAGCAATACATTTACAGATAAACTCCAAGCGGAGTCTGTATTGAGTAGATAACATAACTTTATGTTTCTTTGTTTTTATTTATTTTTTTCGTCGAAGTATTTCTTCAGGTTCTTTGCCAGTTTCATATTTCGACGCCACATAAAATATTTTACCACAGGATTCTCTGGGTTCTGTGTCATCCACCACCAACGCTGTTTTATTTTAGCGTTTACTAACTCAATGACATAATAAAAAGCGGCAGCAACGTTTTTGTCAGTGAAGACAAAGTACGCTACTACCACAAATAATCCGAACCAGACACCTTGAGCGTTCAACTGAATTCCTCTTGGCGACGCAATTCAAGGTAATCAATTACCTCTTGCCTCCACTCCATAAGTTCATTAAAACACTCATTTTCATGAGCAAATGAACGGAGATTGGAATCTGGTTCTAGAACACTTTCAATGAATACATCCAGTGCATCACGTCTTTTCTCATGTTTGCTACTCATCGTTTCCTTTTGTTGAGTGTTTTTAGTTGATTCTTAATAAAATCAACAGATTGTTTATAGGTATTAAAATCTTTGACATATTTACCATTATGTATAACGGCGAACCCTTTCTTACCCACAAAAGGAACCGCTGCCCACATACCATCGTTGGTACAATATCCTTGAGGATCTCCAGGTTTGGGATCTAAGATACCTGGGCAGTCTATAAACGGTTTCTGAAACTTACTCAAAACTTAGCATTAACACTCATAACAGTTGCTTTGGGATTGCGTGCTAGTGCAGTTTCTTTAGCATCCTGATAATCACGAGCATGAACAGTCTCATAGAAGACTTTACCTGCAACATAGAGTTTGACTTCGCAAATCATGGTGATTTCCTTTGAATACCTTAGTATTATAGGGCAGAGTGGGGCAGAGTCAGGGGCAGAGTGGACAGTTATTAAATTGGCAACCGTGCCATCCGCTGCTCCACTCTCCGCATGGCAATATCGTAATACTTTTCATCAATCTCAAAACCGATGAAGTTTCTATCACTCTCCATTGCCATTGCAGCAGTGGTGCCTGCTCCCATGAAAGGATCGAGCACTAAATCACCCTCTTCACTCCATGTTTTGATGTGATCTGTGGCAAGTGCCTCAGGATACATTGCAGGATGCTCAAAAGCATAATTATCCCTTGTTGTAAATCCTTTGCCATTGTTGTAGCGCCAGATATTATTACGAGGAGAATATGCAGGAGTTGGCTTTTGCTTACGTTCGACAAGGTTGCCATCCTTGTCACGATAAGTTCCCTTACCCCAGTTAGTATGTCCTGCCCACTTGTTTGGTTTATCGGCAATCAGGTTTGCAGTCTTTGGTTTCACCTTCTTACTGAAGACAAACATGTATTCAAAGATTTGAGAATACCGATTGCTGTCCTTTCTTGCGGGGAAAGAACTACCATTCTTCTCATAAATCATGGTGTCATGAAGAAGAAAACCCAACTCTCCAAAGTATAGTGCCTGACGGAATGATGACATACTTTCACCACCCTTGATGACTGCATCACCAACAACCCATACAACTACACCACCAACTTTCATCACACGATACAACTCTTGTGCAACTTGTTTGAATACTTCAAAGTCCCACTTGGATGAATCGTTATAAGTTCTCAAGTCATCATAGGGAGGTGATGTGACACATAAGTCCACAGACTCTGCATCCATCCGTTGCATCCCAGTGATACAATTTTCCTTGTAAACTTGATTGATTTCCATGAAAAGAGAGTTGGGTATCCTACATTATAGCACACATGTCAACGGCGGACAACCGACACTGCTGCCTCACCCCGCTCAAACACAGTGTCTACGACTGCCTGAACGCTCCGTGCGGTGCTGATACCCACCTTGTCATAAACAGGCACGCAAACCAGTCCAAACGTCTTCTCAGCGCCTCCCAGACGGATGACACGCCCGATTGACTGACTGATACCGATATAATCCATGTTACGCATGAACAACACAGCTTCTAGTCCCTTAACATTGATGCCTTCAGACAGAATAGAATGATGCAAAACAACAAACTTTTTGTGTGAAGTGCGTCCCCAACTGTTCAGAGTGGCAAAGAATACATCACGAGTAACTTTCTGTCCGTCAATCACAGCACCAGTCTTACTGGTAATATACATGACAGAATAACCACGATGTTTCATTTGCTGAGCAAAGTCAGACTGTGAAATCAATTGAGTAATCTGCTTTGTAGAGCGAGCACAGACAAGAATCTTACTAAGAGAGTTGTCATCAATAGTCTCAAGTAGATTCTGTGAATCACTAAGTTTGAAATCACCCTGAGGCAATTCCTTGACAACAACCTTAGGAGGAAGAATATAACCTTCTTCTACCAACTTAGGAGCAGGAACATTACAAATGACATTGCCATAAACCTCTCCGTCATTCATGCCTGGTTTGAATACAGTCAGTGAGTGCTTAGGCGTAGCAGTAAAGAAGTAAGCACGACTAGAGTTAGCACTGAAGAACTCAGTAGCAGGAAAGAAATTGCGCTGACAGGAGTTATGTGCTTCATCAAAATAAATGGTATCTACGTTGATACCTGCCTCTTGAATACGATGCAGAGAGTGATAGGTAGTAAAGATTAGTTGGTGAGCACCAAGATCCTTAGAAATAGCATTGAGAAATTTGATATGATTAGATTTAGTGGTGCTACGATGCTTAGTCTCACCACTATGAACGTGAAGAACGTTCACATCATCAATAAGTTCTAAGAACTCGGAACAGAGTTGATTCGCCAACAATATACGAGGAGCAACAACAACAATAGTCTTAGGATTGTTACTCTGTAGTTCTTTCTTAGCATCTTCAATCATGCAAATTGTCTTACCACCCCCAGTGGGGATAATAATCTGCCCTTTATCATGCACCAGCATGGCATCCAGAGCAGTCTGCTGGTGTGGGCGGAGTTGCATCACTTCCTCATTACGATAAACATATTATAACACAGAGCTGCCTCTACCGGCGAACTCTGTGACAGTTATTTAAGTGACCTAGACTCTCATCTCCAACCGGGACAAAGGTAGTCTACAGGGTTTTTATGCCAGTGTCAAGCTAGTGCTAGCACCACCAACAGTAAAGGTTAATGTAGAACCAGAAACACTAATTACAACAGGATCTCCTGTACCACTGGTAAATCCACCAGCAGCAGTAACTACACCAACAAAGTCTTGTGTGCTACTAACAGTATTATCTTGTACTGTTATATTAGTTCCAGCAACAATAGAGGTGACTACTCCTGTTAAACTAGAACCATCACCAGTTGTTGTAAGATAAGTGTTACTATCAACAGAACCATCTGCTTTCAAGAACTGACTAGATGTTCCATCAACTTTTTCAATGGTGGTTGCTGATATGATACCCGAAACAGAAACATTACCAATGACATCAAGTTTTTCTGTTGGTGTAGTTGAATCAATACCAAGATTTCCTGCTTGTGTCAGAACCATTGCACGGTTCGAGCCATTTGTCATGAAGTTAAATGCAGTACCTAAACCACTTGGATTCAGATAGAAGTTAACATTGCCAGTGGCATAGTTAATAAAGTCTAGAGATGCATCTGTACTCTGTGGGAATGAACCACCACTGTTACCATGTCCATAGCGAATTTGTCCACCATCTGTAGTCGGACTAATATTTCTTCCAACATTAATGATTGCTTCATTATCACCGTCACTGGTAACTGATATAGATGAAATACCAGTCTTTCTTACATGAAGTTGAGAGAATGCTGTATCAGTACCAATACCAAGTGAGTCTATACGGGCACGGGTTGTTGCCGTTAAAACACCAACACTTGCTTGACTAACAGTAATACTCGCTGACTCTGTGATACTAGATGCAGTGGTTGCAGTTCCAGATAAGGCAGCAGTGATTGTTCCTGCACTGAAGTTTCCACCAGCATCTCTAGCAACAATTGTGCTTGCAGTATTTCCTGAGTCTGCAGTTGTTGCACTATTAGGAATGCTAGTTAAGTTAGCACCAGAACCAGTAAAGGTAGTGGCAGTTAGAACGCCAGTGACACTAACATTACCTGCTACGGTAAATTCGACATCAGAACCACCAGGACTGGAGGTTGTATTAATACCAACTTTTGATGATGTATGAAGTCCTACTCCACCATTATCAGTGATGAATGTTGTTCTAGCAAATCCAATTATATTATCAACGATTTCACCACCACCCAACTGCAACTGAGCAGCAGTGACAATACCAACTACATTTGCATTAGATGCAGTAAATTGTGCAAAAGTTCCTATACCAGTAACCTGCAACAGATTAGTTGTTACAAGTCCTGTGACTCTAGTGTCTCCATAAACATTTAACAAATACCCTGAAGGAATCGATGTGCCGATTCCAACAAGACCGTTTGAGTTTACAACAAAGTTGTCATTATCAACCTGAAGTCCAGTTCTAAAATTGAATGACTTACGGATATTTGCCATTATAGTTTTTAGTTATTTATCGGATTCTTATAATGTAATATAATCCCATATATGGTGGAAGGTTTGCATCAGTTCCAGAAGAACCTTGACTATTAACAGTCACACTGTGATTGTGCCCAGCGTGGGTGGAAGTGTTACCACCATTGGCAGCATAACCAGAACCAAACTGAACATTGTTGCCACCAAATCCAACGTTACCACCAATAGAGTGACTGTGTGCACCAGCAGTGGCAGTGCTTGCTGTATGAGTGTGTGACACCACTATAGCGTCTTTGCTACCACCAGTTCCACCCTGACTATAATCATCACCAGCACCAACAGGGAATCTATTTTGTAAGTTTGGTAGGTTGAAGGTGGTTGAACCATCACCAGATCCATATGTGGTTCCCAAAATCGTGAACAAGTTAGCGTATGTTGTTCTTGAAAGTGCCGCACCATTGCACTGTCTCCATGTTGCTGTGGGCCAGCTATCTGTTCCACCAGGCCACAACATGATGCTTCCAATTGGTGATATGTTTGGAACATCCAATTCATCGGCAGTAATCTTTCCAGTTGCCTCAAAGTCACCATCAACTTCTGTATGTGTTCCGATGGCAACTTTATTGCCAACAGGAGCATCAATCTTCAAATCACCACTGGTAGAATTAATTGTACTTGTGCTTCCATTAATGGTAACATCACCCGCAGTTATGTTTGCTGCTGTTATTGTCTTACCAACACCAACTCCACCAGTAACTATGAGTGCTCCAGTTTTAGTGCTGGATGAATCAGTCTCATCAGTAATTCTAACCTGATCGTTGAATCTTGTATTGTTATTGAATGTGACGGGTCCATCAAACTGTGATAAGAGTTGATTAGAAGCTCCACCCTCAACTACAAGATTATTCTTAATAATAACTTCATCAAAGACTACACTGAGTGTAGCAGGATCTTGTCCAGTGACTGTTGGGATTGGCGTATCAAATGTGATTTCTTCACCAGTTGCAGAAGACTTCTTCTGGTTACCAACAAAGAAATCACCTTTGTTGTTCATACCAGTGTATACTACAGTACCACCAGCTCTTTCTTGTGCCTGTGTTAAAAACTCTTCTGTTTCAGTTGGTGCTCTATCCTGAAGTTGAGGAAGTCCAGTAGAGTAGTTACCAGGACCGAAACCAAGATATTCAAATGTATGTCCAGAAGCACGAACGATTGAAGGTCTACGGAATTCAATTGAAGGAACTTTTATCTTCTTGATTAAAGAACCATTGACGTGTGCTGTCTGTCTAGAACCAAGTGCTCCACGAATAACGGTGAGTTCATCACTATTCAAACCACTAAGAGTGCTGCTAGCAACTCTCATGATTTCATTATCAATTTGAATGTAAGAACCAAGTGGGAATCTGGTTGCAGTTCCTAACCCAACATGACTTACAGAGAATGCTGTATCTGTTGTTGTTACTGCTTCAGATAGGGTTAAAATATCCCCATCAAAGATGGTAATCGCTCTTGCCTCAAGATTTTCATTTCCAACATTAGAATCGCCAGAATTAGAGGATAAACCGTGCTTCAGAATGAATCCAGAAGTGGTACTAATTCCAGAACTAATTGTGAATGTAGAGATACCAACTTTTGTCGCAACAATAAAATCACCAAGATTATTGTTCTCGGTATCAAGAACTCTAAACTTATTACCAACAGTCAATCCATGAGGTTCACCTGATGTGAATGTGCTGATACCACCAGAAGACGTTGCAGTAAATGCTTGTGATGGAGAGACAACCAGTGCATACTGATCTGCAGTGATGAGTGTATCACCTGCAGTCTTAGCGATGGAAATCTGATTAGCGGCAGGAACTGAATTGATACGATAGTAGGTATCTGATGTTGTTCCAGCACCAGTGAACTGAACTACTTGTCCTATAGAAGTTGTAATACCACCAGTGGAGACTGTAACTTCAGCACCAGAGAATCCATCAATGTCTAATACTTCACCAGCAGCATATCCAGAACCTGGAGATACAATAGTTGCAACACCAACAGCACCACCCGAAACATTAATGTTTGCTGTGGCACCATCCCATGTAGATGTTCCATTGTTTAGCAGTTTTACGTTAAAGTGATTGCCGTTTGCAAATCCACTTCCTGCATTTGTAACACTTACATCAACAATACCATCCAATCCATGTCTTCTATCGAAGGTAATTGTGGTAATACCAGGAGTGGCATTGTTGACTGAGGAAATATCAAGTCCAACTCCAAATTTTGTTAGAAGTGTATCAGACGCTTCTCTAGTAACACTCTTCTTAAGATCGTTAGTTGTGACATCTCCAAGTGGAGATCTTAGAGCGAATGACTTAGCAGAATTTGGATTATCATTAATGTTATCTCTATCCAATTGTGGATACAAGTCCACGACATTCTGACTATATTTTAAGTCAGTAAATTCTACAGGAACTGCACTATCAGCTTTCAGAACATAGAGATGATAGATGCCATTTTGTTCTCCATCATCATACTCAGAAACCACTTCATTTCTGTAAATATTAAGGTTGGCTTTTAAGTCAATTCTATCAAATCTTGGAAGAGATGTGGTTCTCTGTGTGGTGTCATTTGTAAATGTACCAGGGGTTCTAGTGCTCAAAGCATACTTAAAGGTTAAGTCATCAGTAATCTCAGTGACTGTAAACTTACCATTATATCCCTTATTAAAGTCTCCAGTGCTGCTCAGTGTGCTATCAGTGACATTTCTGATATTGACATCATCACCTAAAGTAAGGTTGTGAGGTTGTTCAGTAATAACCGTTACAACATCAGATGAGAATGAACATGTGCTAATGAATCTTGGATTTCTTGAGAAATCGTAATCTGTAGAATCAATAGAAGTTTTAGTAAAATCAGCGTCTGTTCCGAATCCAGTTGTGCTAGATTCTTGGATGATAAATGCTGACTCTGGTGTTTTTGAGTTTGAAAGTTGTTTTGGAATAACAACTCTATACTTGTAAATCTTCTCGTCTAAACTTCTGGTATCAGCAATTCTCTTGACGAAGGTTGCCTCCGAAGCACCAGTCCCTGAGAGATTACTAAAGATATCACTTCCAGTGTTGGTGTTAATATACCAATGATTATTTGTGGAGTCCCACTGCACTGGACTGCCAACATCTCCCGATTCTTTATCAGAAACTCTAGTTGTAATTGTGAGATTAGTTCCACCATAAACGGTAATGGCATCATCATTGTTTGCATCAGATTCAGATGATGCTAACTTAAGTTCTGTGGAAGACTCGCGAATTGCATAGTAAACCTTATTTACTTTAATATTCTCTGGCATATCGCCATCGTCACTAAGGACGATAACCTTTTCAGCAGTTTGAATATCATGTGTTCCAGATGAAATTGTAAATACGTTAGAAGATGGAGCATCTACAGAATATGTCTTAAATGAGGATGAACCATCCTCCATTAGGATATCCGCAGAGTAAGTTGTTGAACCAATGGATAGGTAAAGTTTATCTTCTTTACGAGCACCAATTCGATATCCCTGTGTTAAGACAACAGGCTTAACCTCTTCATCTTCAAATCCAAATAGATACAGGTGACTGGTGATACCAACGGTTGTTGTCTTACCTCGATCTATAGTCACCCAATCAACATTCTCTTCTGAAGCAGTGATTGCTTTTGGTGGAATAACGTGTGTGAGGAATGCCTTATTATCCTTGGCAAATGCTTCTGCCTTAAATCCATCAGCAATAAGTGCTAATTGTCCAAAGTTAGAGTTAGAGTTGGTGATAGATGCGTCACCACCGGATTGTATGTCAAAGTGCTTATTGTAACCAATAGCAAATACTGATACAATTTGCAGAATTGCATCATTTGAAATCTTAATGTGAGAACTCTCCCATCCAGATCTATAAATGGAGTCTGATTCTAAGTGATAGACTCTTCCACTAGATGAAGAACCTGCCGATAAATCAGCACCAGTTACTTTTGATGTGCTGAGTGTACTTGAATATGTACGAGTTGATGGAATATATTGTACGAACGCTCTATCATCCTTTTGTAGGGATACACCGGTGAACTGAGCCACAACCATTGAACGGAATCCAGTTGCCTTACTTCCGTCAGCGTGCATACCCTGCATACCCCATACAGAACGCATGGAGATATTAAAGATATATGGTGATGCTCCAGTTACAGTATCAGTCTCTACGGTGACTAATTCGTCGCCAGAAATAGTTCCTGGTGTCTGTAGAGTGACAGGAAAAGATTCTAAGTTATAATAGAATACTTTAGTATTTGTTGCATCAACTTCTGCAACCTTTGTTGAAATATTATAGTTGGTTGGAGATACACCACTGATACGAATTGGTGTGCCTGTAGTAAGGTTATGATCTAATGCAGTGGTAACAGTAACTCTATTGGTTGGTGTTCCACCTGAACCTGCTTCGATAGAAGTAATCTTAAGAGGATCTGATGCAAATGCACCAACAATCTCATATTCTGGGCGTTGTGGTTCAAACCCTTTTGGTTTAGCAGGAAACTTATCATCAATATCTCTATCAGTTCCTGTACCATATGCGATGGATAACTTCGCATAATACATTTCAAGATCAGTCAGTTCTGTTGAACCAACTTTATTAACACCATCAGCATATTCAAATACTGTTAGTTTGTGGTGAGAGAAGTTAGGTACAGACTGAATAGTAAAGTCATCAGACTGTGTATAAACAAGTCCAAACTCATCACCATCAAAGACACAGAACTGCCAGAAGTAGCATGTACCTGTGATTCTAAAGATGGCAGAGTAATCTACATCATCATCAGTTGGGTTTGGAACATATTTTGGTTTAATCTTTGTCTTTCTTAAGTCAAGTCCAACGATAGATGTACCGCGAGGTACAATAACCCCACCGTAAATACTGTTGAACTTAATTAAGTCATTACCTTCTTGTGTTATATCAAAATTAGAATCAAGTGTTAGTGGTAAATGATCTGCTGCTGCCGCATTGCTGACGCTACCATCCGCCGCAGTTACTTTTGCACCACTATCATTGAAAATCTGATATCCTGGGCGGTTATCAATCTCATGAACACCAGGCATCAAGAGAATCGTGGTTTTCTCTATCGCATCATTGGCATTCCCCTTAACATATGAGAATCTTGCTGCCTCAATCAGTGCTCTCTGAATGGTTTTAAAAGGACGAGCAAGAGAGTTTCCAGTGTTTAAAATACTGTCAGTTGAATCTAAATCCGCTGGACTTACATATAGAATTCTACCTTCAGTGTTCTTAATAAAGTTGTCTAACTTATTCAGAGGCATTGTATTACTGCTTCTATACTATTTGCTAGTTTTATTTATGTCTTACGAAATAACGTAGTTTCCAGAAACAGAAATTCTATATTCATCAGAAGTATAGAATGGATAAACACAATGATTGACGGTTGCAGGAAAAATAAAAGCACAACCTTCCATTTTCCTATCAGTTGGAATTACTCTTTGCACAATATCACCTAGAGTATTTGTGCAAAAATATGCAAAATGTCCCGCACACTGATAATTAGATTTTCTTGAATGTGGTTGTACCATTTCATCCTCAGTATCATAAGGATTTTTTAACCATATCACAAAACTAAAAATACCATTATGAGAATGAACTGGATTAAATTCTGTTTTCTTTTGAAAGACTGCCCATGTTTGAACTAAGTTTAGGAGATATTTTTCACCTTCAAACTGCCTTCCAATTCTAGTTGCATAATCAAATGTCTTTGTGTGACTCTCAACTATAGGTGTCAATAGTTTATCAATTGATTCTCTAATTTCCTCTGGCAAAACAATTTGCCTTTCAATGTTTCCTGCTAGTCTGATATTATTAGACTCGTAATTATCGAAATCCTGTTGAATCTTATCTACGGCATCATATAGAAATTTCAAATCATCCTTCTCAAAACGAACTAAAATTCCACCATCAATTTCAGGTTGTAATATTTGTGCTTCAACTTTCATTTAACCCATCAAATCCTCTTCATTATAATCGTACTCTTCCTCCTCTGGCATGTCTTCTGGATTCTCAATATCCATCATGAACAGACAAGGGTGTGCTTCTTCATCTATTAGATAAAAAGAAGACTTATACAAATCATTTGGTTCATAAGACAAATTCTTGTTTGCAAACTCTATCAAATCTCTGTCATATAAGTGTCCAATGGGTAGCTCATCAAAAGTAAATGGTACTCCCTGAATAAAATACATCTTGACTATCCTACTGTCGTTTTCATACCAGCAGAATGCAGTCTCTATCTTATATGACATAGGATGCGGGTTTTGTCTTATTTATTTTAAGTCCTGTCAATCATTTGTATAGTCCTAACCAATACTTCTAAACCGTTGATACACATCTCATCAGTGGTTTTTTCTTTGGGAGAATGACTGATACCACCGATAGATGGAACAAATATCATACCCATAGGACAGAAGTTAAAGTTTTGTGCGTCATGTGATGCTCTTGATGGCATACGAATTGCTTTCAAGTTCAAATCACGACTTGCGGCATCAGCAATGAACTGCTTGATTTTACCATTGCACAGTGCAGGTTCAGACTGGTGGATGAGCTCATATTGTAAATTAAACTTATCAGTAACGTCTTTAACAAACGCATCCATAACAGATGCATCCAAATCTCTTACCTGCAATGTAAAGTCTACCCTGCCAGGTACAACACTAAAAGCGTTGGGACTGACATTAAGCACCCCCACAGTAGCCACCAAACCGTCATGTTCTAATGCCCTCTTGTTAATGTAAGTGATAATCTCTGCTGTCTTTACCAGTGCATCATCTCTCATATCCATGGGAGTTGTGCCTGCATGGTTCTCTTGACCATATACAGTAATAGCACAGCGTCTTTGTCCTACAATACCCTGAACGACACCAATATCAAGTTTTTGAGAATCTAATATTGGTCCTTGTTCTACGTGCAATTCTAAGAATGCTTTGATATCAGGTTTGCTAGAAGTATAACCCTTAGAACCTTTCATTGTATTCTCTTCGTCACGGAAGATAACAACTTCTAGTGGGTGCTTCAACTTACCTTTCAGCATCCTTGCTGCCTCTACACCTGCAAGAACACCCAGAGCACCATCATACTTGCCAGCAGTTGCTACTGTATCTGTATGAGAACCTACTACAATAGGTGCGCCCTCACCATCAATCCTACCAATAATATTACCATATTCATCCTGCCTTACTTGTAATCCGTCTTCCAACATCCATTGGATTACATATGCATTACCAGTCTCATCAGAAACACTATATGCTGGTCTGGGTAAAGTCTCTGCTAACTCTTCAATCCTATCAATGAGGTTCATCTTAGCACCAATAAATCCTTATGTATTTTAGTGTGGCAGTTAGGGCATATTACCACACATTTATCTATTTCCTCTTGCAATCGTTTTAAAGAGTTACCATATAAGTGTCCTACTCTTGCCTCTGGAGACCCATCAGTGTGGTGAAACTCCATTATTTCTTGTGGGTGTATTTCTCCACAGCAAGTGCAAGGTTCTGAGCGTTTATTGGCAATATACTGCCTGTTCCTCTCTGCTCTTGCCTGTTTTAATTCCTTCTGCCTCTGCTTATATTCGGGGGATTGTTTCTTATACCACTCGTTCTGATATTTCTGTTGGTATTCGTTACTATTTCGGGGCATATACTTAAAAGAATTATTTATAAATTTTAAGTATTTAAGTGCGAGTAGGGAGACTTGAACTCCCACGGGCACAATGCCCAACAGATTTTAAGTCTGGTGTGTCTACCGATTCCACCATACTCGCAAGGTGCTCCATGCGTGGATCGAACACGCCTCAGGCGAATTATGAGTTCGCTGCATTCACCAGATTGCTAATGGAGCATTCGTTATTCGCAAATAGCGAATAGGAGTACTGGGAGTTGAACCCAGACTACCCCGTTATAAGCAGGGCGCTCTAACCATTAAGCTATACTCCCGCAGATGAACTACGATGCTTCGTTGTTGTTTTCCGTGTATATTCGGTAGAGTTCATCATCTGCAGGCATCATAACGGCAGCAGTTCCATCTTCTTTGACGATGCCTATGGTTTCTCCTCCCTCTACTCTTTTGTAGAGTTCATCGAAGTTTTTTTCCCATTCTTCAATTGTAAATACTTCCATCAATATTTTTCTCCTACGATTGCCAAATCTGCGTACTCAATCTGCTCATCAGTTAGATTGGCAGTGCAAACTTCCAACACATTCATGAACTGTTCTGTGGTATCACACTCAACAATTTTTTCATTTCCCTCATCGCTCAGAAGCAGGAAGGAGCGAGTGCAAACATCAATAACGATGCCTTGGACGCATTCGGTGTTGCTCATGGTGTTCTGTTGATTACCCCCATATTATACGGTATCTAGGTGGAGGTGTCAAGCGTTTAACCGAAGACCGCTTCCCAAACTGGTTGAACCACATCGGCAATCACAGTCTTTGCTGGGGAGGTATATCCCTCGGGAGGTTCCCAACCAGAATTAATTTGCCTTTGCACATTATTCATTCTTTGTTCATCCACCCAGTCAATGAGTTCATCCACATTTGTAAACTCAGAGATACCAAAAGTAGAGTCCTCAGTTACACCAACTTTGATGTACTTCTGTTCATCTGTTTTGAATTTGAAGAACTCATTTCCATTAATTTCAGATGGATTTTCTTCATCATATCCTGTTATGAAAGTAACTAATCTTGTCATGTTGCTATAATAGGTAAGAGTCCAACATTAATAGGTCTTGCTTCTCCTGAACCACCTGAGTTTTCACCGCTACTAAATCCAGGAAAAAACTGAACAAAGTGTGAACCAGCACCACCGCCAGGTTGGTTACTAATACCAGGTCCTCCTGGTTGTGCTGATGGGTTGATATTGTGAGAGTGATCGACAATAGCACTAAGTGCCGTCGAACCAACACCAACCGAACCTCCAGCACCACGGATAAATTTATTATCAGTAATCAAATCTGGTAATTTTGGATTTCCATTTGCAGTTCCAAAAGGATTGCCAGCATTAGTTAAATGTGTATGTAATCCTGGATGTGCGGATTCAGTGACTTCTGCACCATCACAGAGTAAATATCCGTCAGGTGGAGTTAGTGTCATCGACCACACAATAGAACCAGTCGGTACAGCCATTAGTATTTCAGAATCGGTAAGAGAGCAATGTAATTCGGTCTAGTTTCGTCTGCAGTATCAGCTCCCTGAACAGGACCTGATATGATTTGAGTAAATCTTGCGGCAGTTTTAGAACCACTGTCACCAATGTTAGATTGTCGGTTTACGGTAAATTCGTGAGTATGATTTCCAAGATTATGTGATTGTGTTGTGCCATGATTCAGTGAACCTCCTGCACCACGAATGAATCTATTATCAGTTACAAGGTTTGGTAATCTTGGATCTGAACCATCCGTTCCAAACGGATTTCCAGCATCAATTAAAATCTGTCTTAAAGCATTATGAGTTGTTGTTACGGCAGAACCATCACAAAGTAAATATCCAGTTGGTACAGTATCAGAAGTATACCACACAAATGAAGCGATGGGAATAGTTGAGATTGTTTCTGTTCCCACGACAGGAGTAAATGCAATATTATTAGGTCTAGTCTCTGAACCAGCAGAACTTAGTGCTGTTCCAGCACCAATCTCACCATTAACATTCGTTGATGGTTCTCTAAGATTTCCTACTTGTTCCTCGCCGAAACTAACAAATGTTGCTGGAGGTCCAGGAATCAGAATACTACCATCACCATCATCAATTTTATTATATTTGTGAGTGTGAGTTGGTTCGGCATCATCTTGATACACACCAACACCAGTTGTTGTTGAGTTACCACTCCTAGCACGAATGAATCTATTACTACCTTCAATGTCTGGTAACAGTGGTGCCTCTAAAGTACCACCGAATAAAGGATCTCCATCAGCATTCAAGTTACCAGCATCCGTTAATAAATCAAACAATGCTCCAGAACTAACTGAGGCACCATCGGCAGCAACAGTTCCTGTTGGTGCATTTGTATCTGCAGTCCAAAGAACAATGCCAGGTTCTACCTCAACAGCTGAATAGAAGTCTTTCCATTCGGAATCACCTCCACACACAGCAGTCTTTACTTGTGCTTCGGTAACTTCAACCCACTCACCGTCCTGCTTAATATAGTAAGATTGAACTTCCTCCCATGTGGAATCACCACCATTAACAGATGTCTTAATGTAAAATGGACTCATGACTTAACATTCAACTATCAAATATGTGTCGCCATCGTTTCCAATAGAATCGTCTGGTGGTGTCGAATCATTGCTTATGAATCTCTTTGTAAGAGAACCATCTGCCATCAAGAATTCATTCTCATCCCCATCTAATTTTTTGAGGATTTCTTTGAAAGTTATATTATTAACAGTGAGGTTTTCTATAGTTTGATCGCCACCACCAGTTCCACCACCACTTCCACCCTGTCCAAGTCCAGAACTGCCTGCAGCACCACCAGCAGCACCTGCAATACCTGCCGCAGCGGATGCCAGTCCACCAAGAATACCACCAGCAAATATTCCCATAAAGTTACTGGTGCCTAATGTATCACCAACATTTCCACCCTTTGCATCAGCATTTACATTTTTTGCAGCGATGAGAATATCTTTTGTTCCGTTCGCATCCTGATTACCGATTCTAATCGAAGGAGCATCTATAACAATTTCTACATCTGCCTGTAAAACTATCTGCTCTGCACTAACTCTATATGTTCCTGCATCAGCAGAGAATGACATTCCTCCACTGTTTGATATGAAAACGATATCATCAACACACTTTCCCTTTTCACCAGCTTCTATCGACAGGCAACCCTCTGTCATTATCTTAGTGTTACCACTCTCAGTGTGTGCCTGAACAAAACGTATGCCTTCATTAGTGGTAGATTGCATACAGAAGGATGTCTTTCCAGACATTCCCATCAACTGATTACCAGTTTCAAGAATTAACTTAGGTCCAAATATTTTTCTTTGTGTTTCGCCTGCCATGGTAATACCTAACTAATACAATCAATGACTTGGATAACTTCTGTCTGTGGAGTAACCACACTCATAACTGGTTTCAATACAGCACCAAAACCAGTGTCCGTAATAATATTTAGATCTGGTAGTCCATTGTATGCAAATCCTTTTTGTGGTGTAATAGCAGTAACTCTTCCATCTTTGATAGTTAAATCAAATCCTTCAATAGTATCGCCATCCAGATAATCTTCTCCAGGTTCTTCAATTACAACATCGGTGACATATAAGGGATCTTCATCAATATCTGCTGGATAATTTATACCGTCACTAGCAATTACAACTGATGTAACCTGTCCATATGTTGGAGAACTTGGGTTTTCATCTATCACCGCACGCCCATAAGCACCATATCCCATATTACAACCATCTCCAAACGTCACAAATGGTGTATCGGAATATCCTTCTCCAGGATCAGTTATCTCAACACCAACAATACTCGCAGTCTTTTGAACAGAACCGACTATATCTTCAGTATCGAGTTTATCGACAAACTTTCCAAGAATAACTTTACCTGCTGCACCGAACCCATCACCACCAAAGAAGTTGACAGTTGGTGCTCCACACGTAGTTACGTTTCCAAAATCACAAGGTGATGTACTAGATGTCTGACTAAGTGGTGTTCCAAAGATTTCCCAGTTTCCATATTGGTTTTGGAAATCGTTTGCAAGATTTCCTGCACCCACTGAAAGTGCTGCTCCACTGAACATATTATCAAACCTAATATCGGCATCTTCCTTGTCTTTCTGAGCACCAACATCAATCTTATACTTTGATGTTGCTGGACAGATTTTCTCCTCATCACACTTGAAGAAGTTCTGAATTTTTCTCAACATATTGATGCCACCCAGAACGAAGTCTTTAATCTTTAAGAGAGGACCTATAAGTGCCTCAACGGGACCTAGTAGTGGTGTTATTGCAGAGTCAATTAATCCAGAAAGTTTATTTGTGAATGCACCCATCACCTGATCTACAACACAAGCACCAGCGTTCAATACATTTTTTACGGCACCCGTGAGTAAATCTTTGAATATATCTTTCGCAGCTTTAATAATTTTTGTCGCAAGACAATCAATAGCATCTAATAGAGTCTTTGTTAATCCAACCAGAGGTGATTGAATATCAAATATTTTGGTTAATCCAAATCCCTCTGCTAGTAATGATGTTGTCCATGCCTCTAAACCTTCAGATATTGCTTCCGTTATTGCATCACTTACTCCGCCAATTATTTTACTGATAAACTTTACAGATGTATTACTCAGGAGTTCTACAGTTTTATTAATATCATTTGATAAGTTTGTGACGGCACTACCAACTTTAGTTACTTTATCAAAGAAGTTGGCAAGGTGAGCCTCCATCTTTGCAAATGTATTATCTTTACAAGGATCTGCAAAGATAAGAATTTTACCAGATGTTAGTGATTCGGCTCTGTCGCAACTCATGTGATATTATCCTCCGTGTTGATATTTATTATGTCTAAGTCGCTTGATTGGTTGTTGTATCAACACCTGCTGCTTTTAGTGCTGCACTTGGAGTTTCTCTTCTTTTAGTTTTATCAGTCGAACCTGGGAGTGCTCTTGGAACACATGGAGGACTGCTGGTTTCGTTAGTAGTATCTCTACCTAAAAGATTTCCTGGTTGAAGATTTTCACCAAATCCATCCTTTGCCTCAAATCTACCCTTTCCAAATCTAGTTCCAGAAGTTTTGCCATAAACACCAATAATCTCTGGCATCTGTCTCGCAGAACCATCTAAAAATTTACCTCTAACAACTGTTCCTTGTCGTATTGCAGAGGATGTCTGCATGTTTCCGCCACCATCACCATCAGTTACACCAAATACAACGGTTGCATACTGAATATCTTCATCTTTTACTTCTGCCTGATCCGTGGGATGGTGTCCCATGATGGCAACTTTATACCTTACACCCCAACCACCAGTTCCTTCTATCTGGGATTTCTGTGCCTCATCACTTAATACGACACCAATCCACTCGTGCGTATCTGCTCCAAAAAACTTAATTGATTCTGACGGTGCTTCCATTATTGTCCTTTAGTGAAGTTCATTCCATAAGAATCACGAATCAAATTCATTGATGTTGTCGATTTATTTGGTTCGAAATGATGATGTAGTGCTTGAATTATATAGCTGCCACTCTGCACCTCATCAGGTCCTTGTTCCTTATCTTTTGAGTTAGATTCAATTTCTAACTTAATTAGAGTTCCTGCCTCAAGATCTGTGTTGCAAGGTATGGTTGCGGCATGAACCTGAGAGAACAAAATATTATATCTGGTGCTACCAGCAGCATAATATAATTCAGGACTATTGTTTATCTCTGTCGTAGCTGCCTCTGCACCAACATCAAAGACTGCTGATTGAATCCTGTGATATTTTTTACCACCCTTTCCACCAAATAGAAATGGTGGTGGTGACTCTTTTTTACCCAGAGATGAAAACTTAGGATCTTGAGTAAGTTTCTTATCTTCCACAGTAATATCAATCTCAGTGAATCCTAGTGTTGATGGATTGAAAAAAACGTTTTTAGAAGAATAAACACCAGAGCGAATTTGTGCTAAGAGACTTTGATCTTTCAAAGTATCAAATGCTGCTACCTTGAAATCATTCTCATCATTTTTCTGTTGTTCAGATGCAATAACTTGTCCTGTATATCGATACGTTTTCTGAAAAGGTTCTTGATTAATCAAAGTATCTGCTGAGATATAATTAAATCCACTTCTCGTCTCAAAGAAAAAATATCCTGGATTTGAAATATTAGAAGGGACACTTCTAATACAAAGCATGGCAATTAAATCCAACGGTCTCTTGTTCATTCCTATAAAGGAATAAGAGTTACTAGACGGATCTATTTTTATCTTACTATCTTCAAATGACAATTCATCTTTTAATATCTTTTTGACAGAATCACTTATCTTACCAGTGTATCTTTTTGTTATCTTATTAGTTTCATTCAACCATGCGGTTCTTGATGAGAATCTAATTTTCAGATTTTCAGATGTAGAAGATTTACTCAATACTTGTACATCTGTTACATAGAGTTTTTTATATTCATCACTTTCTACCGAAAAATCTAGTCCTGCACCAAGTTCATTTTTTACTTTCACGAGCATTTGACAACCAGCACGTAATGGCAACGAACTGTGCAGTGAACCGTCTCTTTCTTGCTTATCATCTTTTGATTTCGCAGCACCTGAGGTGCTACTAATGATTACCGTTCCAGTAATAAAGGGTGATAGAATATTTTCATAATAATCAAAATTTGTCACTCTGAATTGTCCTTGAGCAATATCAGCTCGATTCTGTCCATCAGGAGATAAGATTATAAATTTTTCGTATATTACGCCTTGAGCTGCTGACATTATGGTATGTTATGAAGAGGACTTAATTTGTTCCCACTCTTATTTACCCCGGCACCACTAGAAACGGGAACCTGAACAGTGACTGGGACAACTCTTTCAACCTCAATCGGCATGACAATAACATCACTTGTTCCTTCAGTATCCTTTGGAACTGGTATATTGTCACCAGAAATTTTTGGTTTTGAAGAAGATATGTTGCTATTTCTACTTGCACCTCTTCCAATTGCAACATTGATTGAAGTTGGCATGACTGCTTCATATGCCGCCGCAAATTGATTATCAGCATTTGTTCCAGATCTTCCACCCAGAGTAACACCAACACAACCAGCAGTTCCATTATCACCAATGTCATTGTGAACTAAAAGTTGACTTCTGTTTCCAATAGAACCAGACATATTATTAATATAAGCACTCCAAACACCAATCCCCGCCATGTATCCATGTTTTTGGAATCCCGTCAGAGGATAGCGTCCGTCTGGTAGTGGATATAAAGCACCAGAAACACTTGCTCTTTGTTCTTGTGTTGTTCCAGCAGTTCCATATGTTCCGCTGATTGCACTCCAACTACCGATTTTCTTTCCACTAGCATCTTTTAAAGTTAATGTTCCAGAGGCACCATCACCACTACCGATAAAGTCAAGACTTCCTCCAGGCTGAATAGGACCTGATGCGATTGGTACATTATCTCCACTGGATGTTGGTTTTTGTCCCGTTGGCGTTGGACTACCACCTGTTTTTTTACTGCCAGGTTGTAGTGTTTTTACCAGTTTTTTGAAGGAGTCAACATTTTCTTTATAAAGTCCTGCTATTTCAGTATTTTGTGTAGAAACAGCAGAGAACCTCTTAAGTGCATTGTTTGTATTGGTGCTAGATGTACTCCTTCTCGGTTGTCTATTTGGTTGAGTTGTTCTAAGAACCGTGCCACCACTATTTCTCCTTTGCATTGGAGGTGTAGACACAGGAGTTGGTGTTGGCATATCCGAACCAACGGTATCACCAATTCTGATGACACTCCCATCAGGCATTATGTTAGGGTCGTTAGCACTTCTTTCAGTTTGTTCATACCCCTCTAGTGTGGACACTTCAACATCCAATTCTCTTTCTAGGGATTGAAGTTCTTTTTGATTTGCATCAAGTTCTTGTTGCGCTTGTCCAGGATTAAAAAGGTTTGTAATTCCTTCAAAGGCAAACTTAATTCCATTGAAAACAAATCCTAGTGTTTTGAATGCTCCATCCCAAATAGGTTTAATCGTTCTGTATACTTCCGTTGCTTTCTCCACAATCTCTGGAAGTTTAGTAACTAAGTAACCCGTTATTAAATATCCACCAGAATTTAAAACCTTATCAAAGAAACTTCCAGCAACTCCTTTGATACCACCAAGAACTCTTCCTATAGGTCCTGGTACTCCAGGAACTTTTTCTATTTTCTTTTCTGCCTTTAATCTTTTTTCTTGTTGTGTTTCTTTTCTTACTAACGCACTCTTTTGTGATTCAAACTTCCTCAGTTTCTTGTTCTGAGAAAGAAGAACACTCTTTATATTAGTGACATTTAGTTTTAGTTGTTCTACCTGTTCTACTTGTTTAGTTTCCATTTATCACACCCCGAATATTCCAAACTGTCTCTTGATAAACTCCACATAGAAGTTATCAGGATCTTCAGCATCATATGTTTGAATTGAATCTCCTCCTGCTGGTTTAGCAGTCTGAGCGGAAGATGGTGTCTGACTCCTTGATGTAGGAATCATTGGCAGTGTTGTAATTTTGCCTTCCTTCTTGTCCAGTTTTGTGTTTACTTTTGCTGCCGAACTTGATGGAGTAGGAGTAATGTTTGATTTCTGTGGTGATGGTGGAGTTGGCGTTGGCGTAGATTTTAATAGTGGGTTTTTATCAGCAAACTGTCTTGCTGTCAGCATACTCAGTGCTAACTTGAATTCTTTATTAGTTTCTATAAGTTTCTTATTAGTATCTTCTTGTTCTTCTAGAGACTTCGCCATTCCCTTATAGAGTCTCGCACCATCGTAGATAATATCATCCAAGAAAGGACCGAACATTCTACTAGATTTTCTTGATACAACCTTTTCGCCAGGAGTGAGCATTACAGACACGCTATCTCTATCAGGTCCACCTCCAGGCACGGTTCCACCTCTATTCATACCCTCTTCAGCGGCAGGATCTTTACTCTTGTTTCCGAAGAATAAATCATACAGTTTCCTACCAGCAAAGTCTCCAGCGAAACCACCAATAAAGGTTCCAAGAGGTCCACCCAAGAACGTACCAACAGCACCAAGTAAACCAGCACCAATGGCACCGAACGCTGCTCTACCAGGATCTTCACCAAGAGCAACAGACAGGGCAAAGTCTAACAATGCACCAACGAATGGTATCCTCTTTAGGATAGGTCTTGCTAACTTAAGTAATGATTTCTGCAATGTTTTCTGTCCTGGACCCATGCCAAGACTCTTTATAATATTTCTTGAGAACTTCTTGGCACTAACCTCAACACCTTGAAGTGCTTTGTTTAGTATACCCTTTTCTCTTTTTATTACATCAACTGTCTGATCATACTTGGTAAATCCACCCAGTCTACTTCTTCTCGAAAGAGTTCTAGTTTCAGTTGTTCTTGTAACATTAACTCTGCCTCTTCTCTGTCCTGCGGCATTTCGGAATAATCCACCTCTTCCACCTGACGCAGCTGCAGCGGTTCGTCCACCACGTCCAGTTAAAAATCTAGCAACTCCACGAAGTGCTCTGAATAGTTTTACAATTTTATATACAACACGTCCAATTAATACACCACCAATTATTCCAAGAATTAATTTGTAATTCTTTCCTATAAAATCAAAAACACTTTTTACCGTAGATTCATTATCCCTTAACCACTCTAATCCTTTATTAACTATAAATCCAGTTAATACAGAACCTAAGAAACCTAATATCTTATCAAAGATACTTTTTGTTGGCGCTAAAACCTTATCGGCAATACGTCCAAGCGCACTTCCAACTTTCTTTGTACCCTCTGCACCTGATTCTGCTTTGGCTCTATCTGCCTTGTCTGCCGCCTGTCTAATTCTAGCAGTCTGTTCTTGCTCTTTTGCAATTCTATATGCAAAGTCTAGAGATAATTGTTTCTGTATCTCTACAAGAATATTATTAGTTTCTACTAATGTTTGCTCTATCGGAGTTTTAGGTTTCTCAAGATATTTCGGATCTACACTAGGACCTCTATGAATACTTCCGTATCCCATACCTCTGGGAACTTTCGTAGCTCCAGAACCAGCAACCTTTGCGGTGCCACGAAAAACTGACGAGGAAACAGTAGTCTTCCCCAGTTTGGGTTTTGCTGTTAACGATGGTGCCTTAAATGCCTGACTACTGAATACCATTCTGTTGTTGATGCTTCAGGTTTTCCTCTTCAATATACTGTTGGAGTAAGGATACATAGATATCTCTTTCCCACGGTATCATGTTTTCTAACTCTGTTAAAGAGTATTTATGATGCTGAATCAAGGCAAAATTAGTCTTGTAGTAGTTCTCAAGACTTTCGTGCGCCATCGCTAGCTGAAAAAAGACGCCAGTCCCTCAATTACTACCTCAGATTCTACACCAGTGTTTGGATTCTTAACCTTTACCGTATGAGATAATCTGGGCATTGTCTCAAAAAAGGTTTCAATATCCTTGAATTGTTTTGTATTCATCTGTTCTATGAATCCTTGCAATTCTTTTTTCGTAGAATCTTCTGCACTCCACGATTCCTCTTCATTGTAAATCATATCAATACAAGAGACAATCACATCAAGTGATTTGTCAACGTCACTACTATCATTTGCAGTTTCAAAATTACTTTCTACAAACTGACTGAGTGAAGGATACTTCATCTTGATAGAAAGTTCATCGTCCAATTTAATAATGCTCTTGTGTTCAGGATTTTTTTGAACCTCAATTTCATCAATGTCAATTTCTACTTGAACTTGTGTCTCACCATCATCGGGACAGGTAAGATTCACTTCGACAGTCTCACCAACAGACTTTGCTCTCACATTGAGGAACAGATACTCAATATCAAAAGTAGAAAGTTCTGGGATTTTAACTCCTCTTGTCATGACACAATCGGAGAGAACAGTTTTAATCGCACTAGAAATCTGTTTCATATCCTCAGATTCTAGTGCCATGATAAGAATTTTTTCTTCTCTTACAAGAAAGGGACGATACTTAATTTTCTTTCCATTTGAAGGCAATACCAACTCATATGTTGGAGTATTAATTTGTGGTAATGGCATAACAACCCATTATAACTTCAGATGTGATTATTTATTGCAGTCCTGGAGAGATTTGTTCGCTCACAGGTCTACCTAAACCTGACTTAAAATTACCCTGAGGTATTTTAGTTCCTCCTCTAGTTATGATTGTTCCGTCAGTATTTCTTGCTTGTGGTGCAGTTTTTGGTTTAGGTTCTGGAGTTAGTTCTTCAACTCCAGCGTCAGGATTCGACTTTTGTCTGACATTCATAAAATATCTATCATATGCAAAAGAAACAGTGCATTTAACCAAATCCGCTGAACCATAAGAGACAGGCATGGCAAGCATCTGTTTGGGGAATGCATTTATAAAGTCATACTGAAGATAACTATTACTTACTTTATAATCTTTTTCAAATTTTGTTATTGTTAAGTTATCAGTTTTGTAGTCCTCTGGATAATTAAATCTACGATAAAATCCTCTGGCGGTTACCTCTGTATTTCTATCTTGTCCAGAAATATAATCCATCCATCCTTCAAAGAATTTTATCATATTATAATTGTAGTCAACATAGAAAGTAAAGTCTGTATCGACATACAATCTAGTATGAGCAAACTGTTGATTAATACCCTGAAAATTATCCTTTACCTCTGCAGTAGCAAAACTACTTGTTGGTAGTGTTGCCTCTGCACATAGCAATCCAACATTTCTATTAATCCACTCGCTTCCAACTTCATAATTTTCAAGAAAGGTAAGAACATTCTGGGGAACTCCAGAGATGTAAACCTGATATTGATTTGATAAAGAGGGTTTTACAAGATCGGTTCCATTTAGGATACCCATCTTATAATTTTGAATTAGCGATTCTGCCACTCTAAATATCTTATAAGTGATTGTTTAGTTATTTAGATGTCATATAAGGGAAAATTTTATCCTTCTTATCCAAAAAAGTATAAGGGCGACTCTACCAATATCATATATCGTTCTCTCTGGGAGCGGCGCTTCATGGTTTACTGTGATAAAAATGAGAATATTCTTGAATGGGGAAGTGAAGAAATAGTAGTTCCTTATCGTTCTCCTGTTGATAATCGCTATCACAGATATTTTCCAGACTTCTATATTAAATACAAAGAAAAGAGTGGAAAAATTAAAAAATCACTAATTGAAATCAAACCATATAAACAGTGTATTGAACCCAAAGTTCAAAAGAGAAAGACAAAGGGTTATATCTATGAAGTTGTTGAATATGCCAAAAATCAGGCAAAATGGGAAGCTGCTAGAGAATGGTGTTTAGATCGTGGTTATGAGTTTAAAGTTCTAACAGAAAATGAGTTAGGTATCAAATGACATTCTCATATCCAACAGACGATGAAGAAAATCGTGTGCGTGGAGTTGTTGATAGACTTGTGGGAACTGAAACTCCCGATGATATAATGTCAGACTTATTAGAAGTATTGACTGAAGGTGGTAAGATACCACAACCTGGAAAGTTCTATACCTTCTTATACTTTCCAAAAACACCTAACATCACATATGATGAACATCCACTTGTTTTTGTGACTGATGTTTTCGCATGGGGATTCAAAGCAGAGAGTCTACACTGGGGTGAACCAAGACAATACACCTACCCAGAAATAGTTGGAGGACTCTACGAAATCTACGAGGAAGAAGTGTCTGACGTAGTGGAACTTAATTATACCAAAATTCGTTCTAAATAGTTAAAAAAAATAAATGTCAAGGGAATCACACTCCAGAGCTCTGGCTGCACAGAGAAAGAAACGAGAAGCAGAAGCTGCAGAAGCCCAAAGACAGGCTGATTTGGCGAGAACTGGGGAGCTTAGAACTAGAACTAAGGGAAGAAACGCACAGAGGAGAACAATATATCAAAGATGGAACGGTACAGAATGGGAAAGGATTGATAAAGCACAATATGATAAAGAAAAGAAAGAGAAGACTGCTCTAGTAAGAGAACCTTCAACCGATGCAGAAATAAAACCAGAACCTGCTCCACCAGCGATTCCCGTACCCTTACCCACCCAGAGGGCACCTGAAGGATTTCAACAACTCAGATATCCAAGAGAGTCAATACAAAAAGGACAGGATTTCATTAAATTTGATATTCGTGAATATAGGAGAGATAGAAATCTCGTTACTCGTTCTGATGATAATATAGCAGATTTGAATGCAAAACCAATAGGAACCATACTTCTTCCAATTCCTTCACAGATAAGTGATAGTAACATAGCAAACTATGGACCTTCGGGTTTGAATTTCTTGCAGGAAGGTGGTTTAGGGACTGCACAATCTCTCATTGGAGGAAAGGTTGGAGAAGGACTGAATAGAGCACAAGAAACCATCATGGGTGTTGCTGGTAATTCAGAATTGGTGAAAAATTTCTTTGCCATACAGGCAGTTAATGCTTTTGGAGGAAACCTCACTCTCGATCAAATATTGGCAAGAAGTCAAGGACAGATAATTAATCCAAACCAAGAACTGTTGTTCTCTGGACCTGGACTAAGACAATTCAAATTCTCTTTCAAGTTTACACCAAGAGGAAGAACTGAGAGTGGTGATGTTAAAAAGATTATCAAAGCTTTCAAACGAAACATGGCACCAAAGGGTTCGGGTGGTGCATTCTTAGGAACACCAAATGTTTTCCAGATTACATACATGGAGGGCAATCAGGAACACTCATTCTTACATAAATTTAAATTATGTGTTCTTACAAATATGAGTGTTAACTATACCGCTGATGGTGTTCATGCAACATACTATGACGGAACACCAGTCTCGATGCAAATGGATTTATCATTCAATGAACTAACTCCAATTTACAACGAAGATTACAATGAAATTGAAAGTTTCGGTGCAGGAAACAGAGGAGTAGGATTCTAACATGGGATACTTCAGAGAACTACCAAACGTTGAGTATCAATCGTTTCTTGGAGATAGTCTTTCGACTCAAGATTATCTCGTGGTTAAAAATTTATTCAGAAGAAACAAACTGCGTGATGACTTACAGAATGTCTTCACTATCTTCAATAAGTATGAAATTGTAGAGGGTGCAAGACCCGATACTGTTGCAGAAGAAATTTATGGTGATGCCACACTCGATTGGGTTGTGCTCATGACTGCTGGTATCCTAAACGTAAGAGATGAGTGGCCTCTATCAAACTATCATCTCTATAACTATGCTGTTGATAAGTATGGAGTAGAGAAACTATCTGACACTCATCACTTTGAAACCAAAGAAATCAAAGACTCGAACGGAAGACTCATTCTCCCTGCAGGAAAGCAAGTCGATGAAGATTTCACTCTCAGATACTATGATGATGGGAATCAATCTAAGAGTGGTAGTGATGTAAGACGAGCAGTTACTAACTATGAATATGAAACAACAAAAAATACTAAAAAGTCATCCATTTTCTTGTTGAAGAAAATATATCTACAACAATTCCTGAATGACATGAGAGAAATTATGACTTATCAGCGCTCTTCGGAATATATCTCAGAAACCTTGATTCGCACTGATAATACCAGAGTTACTTCACCATAATAAATCTAGAGACTTATCAAATACCATTACATATCGATGCTTCCTAGAGCGATCTCTCCATTCGCCTTCTGCATCTCTAATTTTTCCTCTTGAATGCTTTGTTCCATCGGAAAAATAAAAGTCTTTTTTTGCATCCGATAAACCGCAGTACCTAAAATTACAAGCCCGATAGATTGTACCGCTATGACGATCGCTATCAGCATAGGATATAATTGCTTTGACTTCTGTTTCTTTTCTAAGTCTCTTAATCGTCTTTGATACGAACCAAGAAGTGATATTATACTCGCTGGACTGAGTATCGGGGTGGATACAGAGTCTTGAGAGTTCGAAGAGTCCTTGTTGCTCATTTCTTTCTAGTCCGAATGCTCCTTTTGCTATTTCAGGAACAGGAAGTCCAGTAAAGATACAAACTCCCTGTATGCCTCCAATATTTAGAGGAGAAAAGTCGTTATCTTTATACAACCCGTAGTTATAACCAGATTTAAAACCTTTTGATATATCTTTTAAATAATGAAACCGCAGAAGTAACTCTGCGGCTTCGGATTTGCTTACACGGTCTATTGTGTAATCACTTTTCATCTTCTAGTATCAGTCTTCTGCCAGTTTGGCGAAGTAGGAAAGAGTGTCATCGTCATCATCAACCTTTGTAGGAGAAAGACTGTCAAGCTCCTCTTTCATTGATTGAGGAACGGGAGCAGAACTCTGTTGACGGAATTCTTCTTCTTCCTCAATAGTCTCTTGATCTTGGAACTTAGGAGTTCCTTTGACACCAAGAACATAGTCAAGACGCTTCTTCAATTCATCATAAGTCTTGAACTGATCGGAAGCAACGAGTTCTGCAAGAGAAAACTCTTTCTTCCAGATTGCTTCCATCGCATCATCATCGTCCAGGAGTGGAGACTGTGATGCAAACTCAGAAGAATCATAGTTACGATAACCAGCAACGTTCTTTGCCTTCAGTTTGAAGTTAGCACCTTGCCAGAAGTCAAACGGATCGATTGCTTCCTCGTCCTCGAACTCAGGTTGCATAGCGGCAGTCAGTTTGTCGAAGATTTTCTTGCCAAACTTATACAGCATCACTTTACCCTCATTCTGAGGATTAGCAGGATCTTTGACAACATAGACATTTGCCATGTAAGTCAGTTTACGCTTCTGCTTACGTGCTGCTTCTTTACCAGCATCGGTGCCGTTGTTCCACAGCATCGTGTTGTATTCGGAGACAGGATCTTTCTGTCCCAGAGTCGTCAGAGAATTTTCAATATACCAACCACCAGGACCTTGGAATGCATGACTGTAGAGTTTCACGAATGGAAGGTCTTCACCATCGGGTGCAGGCAGGAAACGAATAACGGCATAACCATTACCGCTCTTATCACATTCTAGTTTCCATACACGGTCGTCGCCACTGGCACCACCATTATTATTCATTTTTTCGACTTCCTTAACCAGTTTTGCGGTTAAGTTGCCAAGCTTAGATTGCTTTTTAAGGTCTGCGAAAGACATTTGGATTACCTCGGATTAATTGGATTCGGGGGATTTACTCGGATAGTATAACGAAGTTTTGCTCAGGTGTCAAGAAAGTCTTTGAGCGAATCAATTGTTCTCTTCATACTGTCGAATAACACTTGCATATCAGTCTCTGCTGGGAAACCCATCATTACAACTGATTTGCGAAGATTCTCTTTCATTTCAATCGCTTGTGGATCGTCTGAAAGAGATAATCTAGTATACATGATTCTTTGCTTCTCCAGCAAAGTCTGTAGCATTTCAATATGTTCCAGTTTTGTTTGACGATCCATGCCACCAAAAGTCATTAGACTTCCATAACACTCCTCTTGGAGTGTATTAATCTCCTTCAACTCTTCTTGTATAATTTCGGAATCGAAAAAATCACTCATTTACAATATCTCGTAAAAGTTTTTTATATTGGAACACATCAATATTTATGAACGGACAATACTTTTTCAATTTTAAACTGACGGTTTCCCACACTGGATCGTCTAACTTTTTATCAAAGTCTTTTGAGAAATGGAATATTTTTTCTAAGATTGTTAAGGTTTCTAGAGATAAACTCCCGCTTAGATACTTTTTGAGAATTTTTGGATGTCCTTTCGAGCAGTCGAATAGACTCTCTAATTCGTTCTCCGAGAGCAATTCGTTGCTTTGCTCTTTGAACAAGTAAGTCAAACTCTGCTGTCTTTTCATCCACTCGGCGTAGTTTCTTTCGCCAGAATTGATAATTTCTCCAATCCATAAGTTTTGCGGGTTATCGGCGGAAGAAAAGTTAGATACTAGAAAATCAACGACTTCTTTGTCGGAATACTTACGGGAAGTTTTCTCAAACCAATACTTATCTTTCCTTTTATTGAAAGATGTCAATGAAGCACGGGTTTTTGCCCCATACTTAAAGAAGTCGTATTTTGGATTTGTAAAGTGATTTTTGAGTGACAAATAATGTTGATAAGTTTCAAAGGGGCTCACACTCATAAAGGCAATTTTGCTCTCGAAGTTTTTTTCATAAAATTCAGATTGATAGCATCATTCTTAAGTCTCTCCTTGAGAGGTTTAGAAACTAGCTTCGTCACTGATTCTACATCAAGTTCATTGATTTCACAATAGTGAACAATGGCATCAATGTAATTCAGTTTTTCTTCAGCAACAATTTTTTCAATTTCCAGTGCAAATTTTGATGGTGTCAAAAATTTACTGGCAATTGCTTGCTCTAGTTCTTTATTCGGTTCCATAGAGTTCCAGTTTATCTCTAACAAACTTTCTAATGTATTCTGTAAGAAGTTTGATGTATTTTGATTTGTCTCTTTCTTCATAGACGACGCATTCTCCATTTTCACAAGCCATAATGATTACAAGTTTTTTGACTGATATGCCAGTCAATTCGTACAGCATACAACCATATGCCATGCACTGTACAAAATAGTGTTCGATCCACTCTCGTGGTTTCGGTTTTTTGGACGTTTTAAAGTCAATTATCGCCAGTTCGCCATTGTATTCTGCAATACAATCGACAGTTCCCGCAATCCCTAACTGTTTACTATATAGGGAACCTTCAAGTGCGTATATATTATTTATATTTTTGAGATTGTTTTTAGAGATTTTGAATAAGAAATCTGAAATAGGTTGAACTTTAGGAAGTTCTTCATTTTTCAGGAAGTGTTCGGTAAGAGTGTGCATATCCGTGCCACGACTTGTAGCTTTCTTTGTGATACGATCTGCCTCTTCATTACCAACTTTCTTACGCCAGTTGACAAAAATCTCCTTATTAAAATGACTGGTTACCGAAGTGATGGAAACCAGTCTAAGGAGTTCTTCATCATCAGGAACAGAATAATATCTTACTCCATCAATAGTCTCCCTCTCAAGTTGAGGAAGATTAATATCAACATGATTAAACATTAAAAACCTGCTTCCATTTTAGCGATAATATATTCTTTGACAAGTCCAGAACGAACAATATCGTCTACTCCAAACTCAATCATACCAAAAGATGGCATTTTACGCAAGATACTAAGAAAGTCATGTATACCATTGCGTTCATTTGCTTTTTGCAAATCAGTCTGTACGGCGTCACCACAGAAGCAAATTTTAGTGTTTTCACCAACACGAGTGATGATAGAATCTAGTTCGTGAAAATTCAAATTTTGAAACTCATCAACAAGGACAATGGCATTATCCAATGTAGTTCCGCGAAGGAATGATGTACTCCAAAACTTAATTGTTTCCTGAGACTTGAGATTACCATAAAGCATCTCAAAGTCTGCATCAGAAGGCATCTGGAACATATACTTCACCATATTCTTATATGGGATTTGGTAGATGTCTGCCTTGTCTTCATGATCTCCAGGAAGAAAACCAATCTCTCTAGTTGCCACAAGAGATCTTACGATAAAGATTCTTTCATAAGGTGTGTTCTCATCTAACACATCCTTCAAAGCATTATAAAGTGTGATGAAGGTTTTACCCGTTCCAGCACAACCATATGCAACAAGATGGTTTCCCTCAGCATATGAGTCAAACAGTATTTTTTGGTTTTCTGTGAGAGGTTCAATATCAACCAAATAATCAGAATTGAGAGGTTTTTTCCTCTTCATCTGCTTTGCAGTAAGTCCAACCCCTACAGGTTGAGCAGATGCTCTTTTTCTTCTTGCCATTAGAGTCTCTTTACGTTTGCTTTTGGCGCTTTGCCAACTTTATCAAGCACTTCATTCCATCCTGGGTGCTTGTTTGAAAGTTTGTCTCTCCATTCACCAACATCAGTCGCCATTGGTGCGGTGGAAGGATCGGACCAGTCGCGCTGCCAGTCTGAATTATCTTCTAACCACTGATTCCAGTCATGAATACTCATCACGACTTCTTTTTGCTCACCAGTTTCTTTATGAATAACAGGGTATGTTGCCATAGTCAATCTCAATGTATTTTATTTAGACCCATTCAAGGGCTTCTGCACAGGTGGGGAACTGCTCGACAAAGATTTTCTTACATGCTTCTGCAATGTCCATGTGCTCCTTTTGAGTACCGTTTGCAGAACGCAGAGTGATGTAATGAATCCAAGAACGGCAGGAACCCGACATATAGAGTCTGGTGGGCGTGGCAAGGGGAAGCACAAAACGAGCACACTCTTTTGCAATTCCTGCTTCCAACATTTCTTTGTACAAATCCATGGATTGAGTGAAGAGTCTAGTCATCTTCATGTCGAACTTCGTCTGAGTCCAATCATCAATATCGTCAATAGAATTTTGACGATTCTTGGTGTCTTGTCTACGGAGCTCTGGTACGGGAATCGTCTCTGAGAGTAGGGAGGAATCAGCATAACGTTGTGAGAATTCCTGATATGTGAACGAACGGTGCCGGAGAATTTGAGCTGCCAAACCACGGGTAGTCTCAATCTCCAGAGTCATGAAACTCTGCTCAAAGACAGACCAATGATTATGTTTAATACAATATCCCAACAATTTGGCATAGTTTGGGTTTTCTTGGTTATTGGGGTTTGACACACGGGCAACATATGCCATTGTCTGCTCCGCATCGGGAGTCACACTTATCAGTTTTACACTCATTTACCAAATCCTTTAGATTTCTGTTTTTCAATATCTGCGAGTTGCTCTTTCAACTCACGAAGTTGTGATTTCATCTCACGAATCTTTTCGTTTGTATAGAGATAATCTTGCTTGATTAGACGCTCAAGCAACTTTATAAGTTTTTTAGATCTACTAACCATTAGTCTGGGTATCCGTCATCGTCCTCAAAAATTTCATCATAGTCTTGAATATGAGGAACAATTTCTTCATAGTTGAGATAACTCTGAGTATCCGAGTACACTTCAGCTTTTAAAGAATCAACCAAAAGTTCAAGATTACGGACGATTAGTTTAAGTTTTTCCTTGTCCATAAAATAAAGTCCTCTCAAATAATTATACACAAAAAAAGAGGGTTCGTCAAGAACCCTCCGAATTAAACAACTTGCATGGCTTGAAATTTACTTCACAAATGTACGCTTGACTTTGACGCCACGGTACATTAAATCGAAGTTTTCTTGTTCGCGCAGACGCTTGAGTTCTGCCAACACCTCTGCCTTGTGGGTTTCGGTGTCGTACTGATTGCCACGGTAAACGACTTGAGACATGATTGTACTCCTAAAGAAATGAGATTGTTAATCCCGTTCCTTCAGTCGGCTTTTGCGTCCCAATAACACTCGGGAGATGCTTCCATCACAGTTTCAACCAATTCGATTTTAACCAGTGGAGGCATATCCTCATTTGTCGAGATTCTCTGCATGAGAACATGAGCCTCTTGACAAGTAAGTGTAGCGTAGAGTAGTAATTCTACCATGGGATGAACGTTCCGTTCCGAGTCGGCTTACTTGCGTCAGAGTTTCCTCTGATGAACGTAAAGGTATTATATACCCTATATTCTATATAGTCAAGCAGTTTTGTAACTTGTGTTACCATTTATTAAATATAATTGAGCCAACCAGTAATTATGTACTTTTCTTGAGTTTCACTAACGATACCTCTGTGTGTATGTGTCCAGTCAGTCGGCCATATCAATGTTAATCCCTTTTTAGCAGGTGTTATCAACTTTTGATACTTAAATTCTGTACCGCCATTATCTTCCACATCATTCAGATATGTCATGAAAACTAGGTGTCTTGTACATACCCCAAGATTAGTTCTTTCACAATGCCAGGTTTTAAATCCACCGCCTGGTTTGTAATATTGGATATTTGCTGGTTCTCGAAGTCCAAATGATGAAACACAATCACAGTCAACATATTTTTTTGAATAAAGTTGTGATACTTTTAGTAATTCATCAACATATGTTTTATACTGCTCCACATGCTCCTCATATCTGAAGCAGTAATCTAGTGAGTCTTTTGCCTCTGGTACGATTTTTCTTCTACCATTACGGTACATACGTCCAGGTTGTTTATATTGAGGTTCTAGATTATTGAAAAAATCAATTAATCCATCACATATTTTTTCATCAATAAACCACCCACCAATAAAACTATCATAAGGAAATTCATATTCAATCATAAAAACCCTACACGCGAAAAAATTTGCCGGAAAAATTTTCCCCGTTTCCGGGAATCACTTTCGCTTTTTGGATTCGGAGGGTGGTTTGTTACCCCAGACTCTAGGGTTAGTTCTACCCTCTGTTTGTTTCATGTCCATGAACCCTTCACGATACTTATCCCAATAGTAATCAAAGATATCTACACGCTTCGGAGCACTTGCAATATCATATTTGATTTGTTCATCAACTTTATATGTGATAATGTAAGCACTATAGGGTAAAGTTCTATCCTCTGCCTTCTCACTATCACAATCTTCAAAAAGAATTTTCATCTTACACGGTTTCCCCAGGTGATATCTGGATATGCCTCTGCCACAATTTCTTGAGTAATATTGTACTTGTCCCCAAGTTTCTTATCTTTAATCAGACAAAGAATTTCTGCCTCAAGTGGATGAAGTCCCTCAAGGATATTAATGAACATAGTTTCACGACGAACAGTACTCACACCATCAGATGCACCCTTGATGAAGTAATAAAAATTCTTTGCCTCTCTACGAATAGTGGTGTGTCCGTTTTGATCGCTAGAACCAAGAGAGAAAGAACCAGTGTCATGCATTCGACGAACGTTCTCATCAATCTTTGTAGACAAAGATCCGCTGGAACTTGCCTGATCTTCAAATCCAGAATAAGGAACCTCACCCTCTGGAAGAGCTGACTTGATACTCTCATCAAAGTTCCAAATAAAAATCATCTTGAGATGTTTTTCTTCGTACTTCTTCAGAGCCTTAATCTTATTCGCTTTTGTTTTCTGTTTAGATACAACGTCTAAAACCTCAAAAACAAAAGGATTTTTGGGAAGATTAGGAATTCCTTGTTGAGAACCTTTTACAACCTGTGCCTTTGGCTTAGTCGTCCTCGTTGTTTTCTTCGTCGTTGTTGCTTTCGTTGTCATGATAGTTTTCAAAGTTAAATGCAATTACCTCATCGGGAATAAGATTTCCCTGTTCGTCAAACATTTCGGGGTGAGGTCTGGGTACTTCCCGATAGTTCATCATGTATTCTCTAGCAGTCCAACCAACTAATAGTCCCATTACAAGAAATAAAACGGTTACAAAAGAACCAATTACTAGACTAACTGCGAGCATTTTTCTTACCTCGGGAGACTACATTTCTTTTCCTTGACTTAAAGGAAAATTCAAAATAGATAGTTACTTCCCGATTGAGAAAGCAAACCATCTTTTCGAAGATGATATGGAATGGTTGTGTTTGCTTTCTTTTACCTCCATTAAGTAAAAATTCAACGCCGCGATTCTTACCGGCTTCACATTTATTTATGTTAGGAGCTGATAACTTGCTGTTCTCTGAGGAATTTGATTGTGTCAACTGAACCTCCCAACTTTTTTCCATCACATATTACTTGAGGAAAGGTAGAACCTTTTCCAAATTCTTCGTAGAATTCTTGTCTTGTAAAATCCTCACCCAGATTATACACCACAAACTTGCTTCCAGTCAACTCCAAAACTGTTTTGACTTTCTTGCAATAAGGACAATTGTCCTTTGAGTATACGGCAAAATTCATAATAGAGAAATATTGTTTTACTATCTAGTATAGCACAACATCATGGAGCCAGAACCCATCCCTGACTATTGTCTGCCTGATATGCCGATTCGTCCCACACATAACGCTTGCCTGCTTCTCTTTCTTCAGAAGTCAAGGTAGGTTCTGTGATGGGAGCTACCCACATACCAGTCGTGGTATTCAATGTATGAGAACTCATCAGATCTCCATCAGCATCTGAAGGTCTTGCTGGGTGGAAGATATCGTGCTCGGAGTTATAATACCATCCAATACCAGGATAGTTAGCACGGAAAGGTGTACCACCTTCTCTATGAACTCCCTGAGCAGTATTATATGAGCACTTCTTCCAGAGCTCATGTCCGTGATGCTTGACAAGGTGTGCTAAACCAATCTCTTCCTTCTCGATGCCACCCCTAGTCATACAAGTAATCGTATCCACAGCCACAACTGCGGTGACTATATTATCAAGTCCTAGTTTTGCGTAATGTGCCATAGTTATACTTGTGGTTCAGGTCCTTCTGGTTTGGGGTTATTTTCTTTAACTGCGTCGATAGCAGCAATCCAACTTCCATTATTTATATTACCCGACTTTATATCGTGGTATAGCATATCCAACTGATCTCTCCAGTCGGGATATTCTTTCTCACGGTTTCTCTCATAGAGATAGTAGTTATAAATGTCTACTTCTCTTTTGATTTCTTCTTGAATCTCTTCCCAGGTTGGTGGTTCTCTTCCTTGATCATCTTCCCACCCAACAAAGGTGGTATTTGATAAGTCCCAACGGGCACCTGGAACAAGTGTGTTGATAGCGGTATCTACACCAGGAACAGGGTATTGGATACCCTTAAACTTTCTGTAAGCCATATACTCAAATAGTTGATATACTTGAGTATTTATTCTGGTTCGTCTGCTGGTAGTGGCTCGTTGCCTTCTGCTATCCATTCTTGGAACGGTAGATAATTAGCAGTACAAGTTAAACGACATTTACCATCGTCATCAATACGAGCGTAGATTTGAGGATCGTCAGGGTGTGCTTTGGAAAGTTTTTTGTAATTCATAGTTCGGCAGAAACTCCAATGTACGAACTTGCAGAATTTGACATAAAATAAACGCCTTGATTTGCTGTAGCTCCTGAAGCAACAGTCCAGCTAATGTCAATAGTTTTTGTATTAGAAGTGCTAAAGGTAGGCACAGCAGAACAATTTATGCTGCCACTAGATCCAGCAACGACTCTATAATGCGATGCAGTCCCAGATTGCTCTAGTGCTTCTGGGAAAGTTCTCATAGTTACAGGAAGATGTATAGAAGATCTTCCTGCAGTAGATGATTGACTAAATCCAATACCGTAAAGTCCTGAGTTTGAGGAGGATGTTTCAGAACCTGTAATTCTATAATAATACCTCTGACACCTTGCCAGCTCATCACCAAAGCTTCGGTGTTCAAACGGTGTGGCGACGGATCCGACTTCTAGTTGGACGCCAGTTATGTACCATTCGTTAGAAGCGCTGTCCGCCAAATTTACTTGCCCAACAGCAGCATTAGCAAGAGTTCTTGCTGCCCAAGAAGTCGCAAGCGTTCCACTTGTAAAATCACTGCCTCCACCCAGCCAGAAATTTATATCAAGCGCTCTAATGTTGCTATTTGTAAGTGTTCCTGACGTGTCGCCATCGAATGTCAACGGAACAAATTGCCAAGTATCTGCTGCTGCGATTGTGTAAGATTTAGCAATGTGCCTTGTATTGATGTCATCTCGTAGCTCAACAATATGAGTCCCCGTTTTTGATGAGCGAACCCAAAACGAAAGAGTAACTGCTTTTGCTGACGACGTGCCTTTTGCTAATTGCTGAAGATTTTGACCTTCAATTCGATGTTGAATAAAAACAGCATCTGCAGCGGCAGGCGATGCGTCTGCGGTTGTGCAAGAAACTTTCAAAGATGTTGTAAAACCCGAGCCAGATGGAACGGTTGAAGACTGGTCAAATGACCAAGTACCCATTGTATCAATGTTAGCGGTCCATCTATCGCAGGTAAAGTATCCGCCTGATGTGTTACCGGTTGAACTCGTCCCACGCTGGGCAACCTGCATAGCACCGTTGATAATCAAGTTACGGTTACTTAGTGCACCAGCAGAAGGATAATTATTACCATTAACCGTTAAAGTAGTAGCAGTAACAGTAGTGACACCAATAGTACTCACACCAGCAATTTCAGTTGCAGTTACAATTCCAACTACAACATTAGGAGTTCCAGTCAATCCTGTAGAATTACCAGTTAAAGGTCCAACAAAACTAGATGCAGTTATCGTAGAGGAACTTGCAGTAATCTCTGCGGCAGTTACCGTTACAGTCTGACCGCCTCCTACAGGTTGTATCTCGTTTACATTTAACTTACTCATCTGAGGTTTTTAGATATTTATGAGGTTGGATAAGCTTATCCAACTGGATAAGCAATGATGACGATACCTGAACCGCCAGCGCCATTGGGAGCTCCCAGGCTCCCGTTGGGAGCGTTTTCATATCCACCACCGCCACCACCTCTATTTGCTGTTCCGTTTTGAGACCCTGGTGGGTGTCCAGATTTATTAGATCCCGCACTTGGATCCGCTGGTCCACTATCTGGCATACCTCCTGCAGGATAACCACCTCCACCTCCACCGCCAGCATAAGTTACTGGAGATCCTGAAATTGAAATATTAAGAGCATTACCACCCGCACCACTCGGAACGTTAGAACCAGTACCACCAGCGCCACCACCACCGCCACCAATAGAGTTAGGACCACCATTACCGCCCTGATTGCCAGCATTATTAGTTACTGGACTTGGTGTTTGTGTAGAAGCACCTTGTAACTCTGGCGTAGCATAAACACCACCAGGAGTGGCTGGTTCACCACCACCACCTCCAGATCCATAAAATCCATCAGGATGTGCAGCGCCTTTTGTTCCAGGACCCTGCAAACCATTTCCGCCACCATATCCTTTATATGTAACGGTCCCACCAATAAAACTACTCGTACCACCGCTGCTAGCACTACTGGTGCTAGTAGCGTTACCACCACCGCCAACTTCAATTGCATATGTGGCGGATCCTAAAGATATACTATTATTATATACAACTCCACCTCCACCAGCTCCACCTTTTATTGCGCCGCCGCCTCCACCGACAACTAATACTTCACATCCAGGAAGAGCTCCTCCAGAGACAATAAAACTTCCGGGTTCAGTGAATGTGTGAGTATTGTATCCTTCTCTCGCACTACCTTCGTCAAGAGTTCCTCCGGTGGCACTAGCCGCAGTTTTTACTGTAATCCACGAGCCTCCATTGTACATCTGGAGTCCAATATCAGCATTATAAATCAAAGCACCAATAGCAGTCCCCACACCAGCATTTCTTCCCGCTGTTGTTGTAGTGCCAATACCAATAGAAGTAGAGTTTATAAAAGTATCACCAACTTCAAGGGATCCATTGACAGTTGCAATACCAGTAACTACGATGCCTGCGGCATCGCATGTTATCATCTCAGAACCATCAGGATCAACAAGATTTTGAGCACTAGTGGCAGTTCCAGTTACATTACCTGTTAAGTTACCAATAACGTTACCAGTTACAGCACCAGTTATGTCACCGGTGATATCACCTATAAAACTACTGGCACTGCAAATGCCAGTGGTATTAATATTCCCTCGAACGTCAAGAATTGTGTTTGGTATACTGGTTCCAATACCAACATTGCCAGAGCTATCCTGATGAACTCCACCAGTGCCTGACTGGTGCAACCAATTGTTAAACCTAATGTCTGACATTATAACATACTTTTTTGACTATTTATGAGGTTGGATAAGCGATTATTCCGTTGAATATCTAACAATAACAATTCCATCACCACCAGCAGCTGCGGTTTGTCCACCACTTGCTCCACCACCGCCTCCACCAGTATTTTGAATACCAGCAGTTCCATCTGTTGCTGATGGTCTCGATCCTCCATTTCCACCACCACCAGGTCCACCATCTCCACCAGCAGCACCAGTCCAAGTTGATGCTCCCCCACCACCAGCATATAAACCAGTAGGTCCTATAGCAGTTCTTGCAGGGGCGGGTATTGCTAGACTTATGATTGGACCTGCAAATGCAGCATATGCTAAACCATCTCCTCCTGGAGAAGGAGCACCACTTGGACCGCTACCCTGAGTTCCATTAGTTCCAGCACCTCCACCTCCACTGCCAGGACCACCCGGACCGCCTCCACCTGGCGCGTCACCTCCATCATTTCCCCAACCGTTAGCGGGAGATGTACTATCAGCAGTTCCACCAGGATCTCCAGATCCTGTACCACCTGTTGAACCGCTACCACTACAACCGGCACCACCACCACACCCACCAGGAGATCCAGATTGACCAGCGCCATCAGATCCAGCACCGCCGCCGCCTGGAGAAATAATTACTTGTGGTTGCCCTGGAGCGAACTCACTAGCAACACCATTAGATCCTCTGTTTCCTGCACCGGAACCGGCAGCACCACCACCACCTACCACGATCGCATATGATCCAGGAGAAACACTAACAGAATTAGAATACTTTAATGCACCAGCTCCGCCGCCACCATTACCATCATTGCTTGGGCTTCCAGCAGCACCACCACCGCCGCCACCAACTACAAACACTTCTATCGTTGCTGGTGGTCCAGATACAGTAAGTGTATCTGGTCCAGTAAATACATTATAAGTATATCCATTACCTGGAGTTAGTTTAGTTCCACCAGTTGCTAATAAAGGATCTAGTGATTTAACATTTACCCAACCTTGTGGACCATATGCCTGAATTTGATCCGTTGTCGCATTAAAAATCAAAGTACCAATAGCAGTCCCCACACCAGCATTGCGTCCTGCTGTTGTTGTAGTTCCAATACCAATAGAAGTAGAGTTTATAAAACTATCACCAATAGTAATCTGAGTTGTGGTGATACCTAATGCATTTGTTGCTGTTGTAGCAGTACCAGTAACATTACCAGTAACATTACCAGTTAAAGGTCCAATAAACTCAGAGGATGATACCTTACTACCAAAAGAAACTGTAGATACTCCAGCATCTGCATCTATACTATTAACAACTATTCTGCTAGTCATAATACTCTCCACTCCCCTTTAACTGTAACACTAACGCCAGCACCTACTGTTATTGTGCCGGCAGAAAATCCGTTAGTCCCTAATGGTATTGTCACGTCTTCATCAATAGAATTCTTGTTGGCTTTAATTACACCAAAGGTATCCAAATACTGTTTAGCACCACTCGCAGAAATAATATCTTTGAACTCGACAACATCATCACTTGTTATGTTTGAAACAAAAAGTTTTGTCATATTATAGTCCACTCCCCAAGTTGAGTGACTGTAAAACCATCAGATATCTCAACTGGACCTGCCGAAAACGCATTTATATCTGCTGGAATAGTCACATTCTCTCCAATAGTGGCACGATTAGTTTTGATAACACCAAAAGTATCCACCCATTGCTTATCTCCATTGGCAGAAATGGAGTTCTTAAAGTCCGTTGTGGACGTTTTAGAATCAATAACGTTAGCTTTGAGGGTGCTCATCTGAGGTTTTTAGATATTTATGAGGTTGGATAAGCAATGATAACGATGCCTGAACCACCATCGCCACCATCAGGAGTGAATCCACCACCGCCGCCACCGCCGCCAGTGTTAGCAGTTCCATCTTGCGCTGCAACATTTGGTCCACTGGGTCCTGCTCCACCATTGACGCCACCGACGGCT
>Ga0181575_10000171_pt1 | contig 46660 bp, 51 predicted proteins | sample 101ome_23_FD_145599 | JGI IMG/M metagenome (GOLD analysis project Ga0181575, IMG submission 145599) | Coastal salt marsh microbial communities from the Groves Creek Marsh, Skidaway Island, Georgia - 101411CT metaG (spades assembly) | ecosystem: Environmental > Aquatic > Marine > Intertidal zone... | reverse complement strand
TTAAAATAGTCTCCTACAATACCTATTTGACCCATCATAACTACAATATCATCATTAAGATCTTGGAACTTTAATGCGTCAACTGGAACCTTTTTCTCGTCATCGTTAGGATCTTCTATCATAAACATATCAGCATTTCCAGTCTTTTCACGAATAACAAGACTGTTTAAGTACGGCACAATAGTAGATACGCGCTTGCCATCTTGACGTTGATCGTTTTGAGCATCCTTCATAGCAAGTTCTACAAGTCCACCCATTTCAGATGGATCTTTTCCGTGCTTAACAGCCCATTCAGCAATCTTTCTGCCTTCTGTAACAGGAGACACGTCAGTTCTGTATAGAGTACGTCCGTCCTTGCCTTCTCCCATTTTACCAAACTTAGTTTGAAGCTCTTTTAGCTGATCAGTATAGCGGCCAGTAGTTTTATCTACATATTCGTTATACTCTTTAGTTCCTTGAACCTGCTGTGGGTTTACGTTATAACGGCTACCATCAATGCGATTACCAGCAGGATCTACCCAATAGGTATTTTTGCCTACCTTAACCTTTTCTGCTTTAACAGTAATGGTCTTACCATTTTTGCCTCTGCCATAGAACTCTTTGTACTCTCCAGTACGCTCTTTTGCAGCGCCTACTCTTTCAAGATCAGACAACTTACCAGACTTTCGATATAGTTCTAAAGATTCTGTAGTAAACTTATCAACGTTTTGCTCTACAAACTTTTGGCGTTTTGCAACAGCATTATCTACACGAGTAACGTAGTTCTTAGCAGCAAACTCTAAAGATCCGCCGTGAGAATAACCTAAAGCTCTACTACCTAAGTACATAACAGCCATGCGGGCAATTTCTTTCTTATCAAACAAATCCCCAAACAATCCAGAAAGCCAGCCTTCAGCCTTATCTCTGTTTGCTGGTGGTTGCCTTTCGCCTGTTTGTTGAACGCTTTTAGCGTCAGAGTTTTCGCCAGGTTGATCTTTACCAGGTCCCGTTTGACCTTTACTTTTGGCTGCAATCTTGTCTATAGTGCTTTTCTTTGCTGCTTCTTTATTAACGGCATCTTGACTTGTTCCAGCTGGTAATTGACCACCTGTCTTAGCTGCTCCTGCTTCTCGTTCAGCGTCATACTTAGCGTTAGACGCATCAGCCTTTGTTTGTGCGTCTTCAGCGGCTGTCTGTAGTTCTTGGCTATTCTTTTCTTTTTCGTCGGCAGCAGCGTTTAACGAGTTTGCAGCAGTCATGTTTCCTGCCTGAGCTTGCGCCTCAGCCTGCGTTCTAAGATTTGTTACTTCATCATTAGCCTTTTTAGCTGCAGCAGCAGCGGAATCAGCGCGAGACTGATCAGCTTGAGCTGTCATACCAGATTGCGTAATTCTAGCAGCGCCAGTACCTACAGCGGCTTCATCTACTTTATTAGCAGCAGCAGTAATGAGATCTGGATCTCCTGTTTGAGCTGCGTTAATAAGATTATTAGTAGCAATTTCAGCGTTCTTTTCTTTAGATGCTACGACATCATCAATGTCTTGAATAACGATTCCAGAACCTCCTAAGTTAGGAACCATTTTCATTTCTGCTTGTGTCTTTTTCCAAAGGTCTTTTGCTTCTTGCCTTTTATCGGCTAGTTGCTGTGCTTCAGCTTCAGCCGCAGCTTTAGCTAATCCAGGATCTACCTTTAGCTCTTCCTCTTTAGGGATATCTTTGCCAAGCATAGTAGCGTCTCTAATTTCTTGATCCTCGCTACGCGGACCTATTTGGTCTGGCACTCCGAGTCCAAAGGGAGGAACCTCGCCAGGTGCTTGATTACCTGTAGTACCTGAGTTACTACTGTCTGCCGTTTTTGCTGCGTTCTCAGCAGCCTGAGGGGCAGGAGGAGGTATATCAGAGCCGTCCTCGCTAGGTATTTCCATAGAGTTTGCGTCAGTACCACCACTAAATAGCTTTGAGAAGAAACTTTCGTTATCATCCGGCTTAGGAGGCGGAGCGTCCATAGTTCCTGCCATAGCTGGGGTAACAATACCCAGTTTAGCAAGAATTCCAGGCTCTGCTACTTGTTGTGCAGGTTCTGAGCTGTACGCTGTACGAAAAAGTTCAGCCTCTTTATTGCGGCGATTAACCAGTCCAGGCAATTGCTCACCGCCAGCAAGACGGAACTCGCCAGCTTCTTTAAGATAGCCATCAAAATCTCCTTCGTTGAGTTTCTTAAGCGCGTCACTTTCTCCGAATCTACCAGATCCGACATTGTACATAAGAGATTGTACAGCCGATTTTTGGTAGGGATTAAGGTCGACCTTAACAAGGTTGTTATATGCATTATCTACTTCCTCAATATCTTTCATAAGCCTTTGTTGAGCCTGTTCTTGGTTCATTGGCTCACTGTCTTGTGTTATTCCTCCGGTAGTTCCGTATCCTTGAGTCCATATTCCCGTAGGATCTTTATAAGGGCCTGGTTTAAATCCTTCTATATCATCTTGCATTATAAACTGAGAAAGAATGTTTTTATAATCTATAGGACCACCTTCGTTTTGAAACAAAGAAAAATCCCAAGTATTTTCTCTACGTGAACTTGTCTTTTTAGGTTCTTCGTAATACCCTCTAAAAGTGTTACCAGCCCATTGACCCCAACGGCCATCTGGCATTTTACGAAGCGTTATTCCAGGCGCAGGAGATTGTGGCATAGTAGCTTTATCGTATAACTCTCCAATACTGTTACCAATATCAGACAAAAGACCACCATCAGCTTTATACTCTGGAATACTTCCACCTTGCATACGTTGAACCTCTTTGCCGGCGTTATTCATAGCCTCTATTTGTGGCTCAAACATGCGCACAGACTCTGCGTTCATAACGTATTCTCCAGGAGTAAGCCAAGCAGGCACTGTGTCGGTACCTTTTGGATCTCCAGGATGATCGTACATAGGAATAGCTTGCATAGACGGAATAGAGTTATCTTCAAAAAATTCTAAAGAAACGGAGTTACCAAAACGATCCTTTTGCGTATATGCTTTTAGTTTCATTTTACTACTCCTTATTACTTAATGGACCACCATATTTAATTTTAGCTGACTCTTGTACTAAGCCACCACTCTCATATTGTTGAGCTAATTGAACAGTTAATGGCATCATGCCTGCTGCTTTACCTGCTTTCATGGCTCTGCCAAGCATTCCTCCAGGAAGTCCTCCAGTTGATTGGTTTCCTTGAGCTGTTACAGCTTTTTCCATCATTTGCGCGCCAGCTCCTTTCATAAGTCCACCCATAAAATTATAGGACGGAGACAAAGGACCGACCATACCGCCTTCGTTAAATAGACCAAACGCTTTACCGGCTAATAGACCAGCTCCGATCCACGGCATAGCAGTGCCTAATGCGGCCATAGCTCCGCCTCCCGCAAGACCCGCGCCAGCAGCGCCAGCAGCGCCTGTTGCGGCACCCGCAGCGCCTGTTGCAGCACCTGTTCCTGCTAGCTGAGCCGCAGTAGTTCCTGCTAGCTGAGTTCCTGTCATACCCGCTGCGTTAGCAACAGCAGGGGCAGCTGAAGAACCTGATCCTAATATAGCTTGTGCTGCACCTGGACTAACACCCATTGTAGCTGCAGGAGCCATTGGCGCAGAAGCCATTGGTGCGGCCGACTGTAGCGCAGTCATTTGAGTAGCTGAAGGAGTTGCTAAAGGACCTGGAGTACCAAAACCTAAGGCTTGCTTTCCATAATCAATTGCTTTACCACCGTACTCAGTAACAAGCTCTTCTCCTTTGTTGAGGCCTCTTTCCATACCACGCTGCATAGCCATGTTTCCAAACTGTTCCATTGCTCCAGGAGTTCTTTGCTGTGGAGTTGCTTGAGTTGCAGGAGCGGCCGCCTGTCTAAAGGGACGTTTATTTTCTTCGTCTTGTGGACGTGCTAAAGTAATCATTTACCACCTCCTCCGCCAGTTTGAGTTTGCGTTGTAGATTGTGGAGCACCAGCAAGGTATCCAAAGTAGCGACTAGCCGACGTATGAGGCGCATCAAGACGCTGTTGTTCATAAGCCTGTCGAGTACTACCTGCTTCTCCTAGTTGAGACATACCATACTGCTGTATTCTACGTTGTTCTTCCAAGTTTTGAGATGAACGATCGGCCAACGCTGATTGCATTCCACGCTGGGCTCTTGCTCCGCCTAAGCCTCCACTCATATATTGTTGCATAGCTTGGCTGCCAGCAAGATTTTGTAAGTCTCTTTCTTGAGCGCCACGTACGTCATAGATACCACGACCCGCTAGTGCGTCACGGCCCAGGCCTTCTTGTGCGTTAATAGCGTCAATTTGCGCTTGGTCAAGCTTAGCTACAATTGCGTCTGGCCCTCCAGCTACTTCAGCTTCGTAACGATCAGTAACGTCTGAAAGAACTCGTTTTAGATAAGGCTTAAATTCCTTATCAATACCGGAAACAGTGGTAGTAGTAGTACCACCACCACCGCCTCCTCCTTTGCGGGCAATGGAACTTCCAAACGGATCTCCTCCCGCCATCATTTTAATTAAAAGCATTTAATTCTCCTGTATAACGCCTCTTACCGAAACGTGTAATGCCGCGTTATAGCGGTGTTGCAAGAAACGACCATAGTCCATAGCTTCTTGCTCACTACGAACAGAGTCGGCACGCCAATGTTTACCACCATGCTCTTTAACATGAGCAATCATAGCGTCAAACAAGCGATAGACAGTAAACGTATTATTATAGTCATGATCTACAATACAATCTTTTACGTCCATCACCCACTCTTTTGTATAATAACTGCTAAATGTAGAAGCAGAAAGAAAGCCTCTAAGTTTTCCGTCATTAGCATAGTCACCAATAACTAAAACATGAGGACTTCCTTCCTTTTGCTTTTCAACAAGCGACAAAAAATACTGTATCCAAATAGTTTCGTTACGATCGTATCCAAGATACTTATGATCTTTTGTCGACTTGTCCATAAGCTTAATTGCTTCTAATACATCATTGTCCTCTATTTTACGTATCATCAATATAGTTCCTTTACTCTATCTTGCAAGTCGGCTAAGCTAGTCGCCTTTTTAATAGCGTCTAGCAAATTAGCCATTTTATCATCTTGAAGATTAATGTTATCAGTCGCTTCAAATAACCATGTAGCCATAGTATTATCTTCAACCATAGGAGGTTTATTTTGCATTAACGAGATCCTCCTTTATTAATCTCCATTTGTAAACTTGACAAGCTCCAAGCGTAACTAGTAGTTGCGACTGTAGGATCTTGATCTGCATCGTCAATTCTATAGTTTAAGAATCGACCAGTAATCTTAGTATCAATCTTGTAGTCTTGCGTTATAGTGTAGTCATTTGTAAGACTCGCAGTAGCTAAAAGATTTGCTTTATCACCAGTATAGTTTGTTGGCGACACTCTCATATGCAGCGTTGGATAATACAAAGGACCATTAAGTTCGGTTGCTGTACCGCCGGTAGCTTGCAAAGCTGTAGTAACTATTTGTTCTGTATCTAAATGTGGAGAAATACCAAGTTCTCTACGTTCAACAAAAGAAATATACTCATCACCTGCAATATTATTAGTAGGATCAGCGTTAAATTTGTATCCTATATCTGCAGCAACTATTTTACTATCCGAAGTATTAGCGTTACTTGTTTGTATAAAGATCGGATATATACTACCGCTTTTTACTTGGTCATTAGCCCAAGGCCTGTCCGGATCAAACCTTCCAAACGAACTTATTGTACTACCTAATGTAGAAAGTACTTCCGTTTGTATAGGAACCGTTAAAGACTGAGGAGCTAAAGTTCCTCCGTAAGTAAGTGTTGCACTTTGAATATATAGACCCGTAGTACTGTACTGAATAGGCGAAATACGCAAGCTATTGCCTGTTCTTTCTACATTCAAAGTTCTACCACCAATTGCTTTAATGCCAGACTCTAGCTTATCTACCATTTCAACGTTAGTATAAGTTGTAGTACTTTGACCACCCGAATACAAATTAGCATTATAAGGAGTACTTATAGCTAACGCTCCATTATATCCTCCTCCAAATACATAGTCTTGAAACGTATTATCAGAGTACAAAATACGAAATACTGTTGGTTGAGAATATCTAACAGGTATTCCTGATGTTGTTTCAACAGCGGTAGTGTCTTGCAACGGATCAGATGGAACAGCAAATAAACCACCATCATCATCTGCAGTCATTTCCCATAAGAAGTTTTGAACCGTTCCTGTACCAGCGCCATCGTCTAATCTATTTACAGACCAATTATCTGCGGTTGTAAAGGTAACATCAGCACCATAACCACCTATTACCCAACCAGAAATATTAGTACTTCTAATCAAGTCGCCTATTTGACTAGAATTTAACTCTACCCCAGTAGAGGTTTGGTTGTTATAGTTTCCTGCAACTCTAACAGTAACGTTTTGTGCGGGAAGAAACTCACTAGCTGGTAAAGTTAAGGTCATAGTTCCTTGACCTGCGCTAGGGTCTACACCTGCTACAGTTTCTGTAAATTGTCCAGCAAGAGTAGCTGGCATAACATTATCAGGATCTGAAATAACTCCAATAGTTATTAAGTTTGTATTTGCTTCACCTATTTCTCGTGTTGCAGTAACTGTATACGGTGAAGTATTAGAATACTGTCCCCTAAATGTTGGTGTATTATCTAAAACTTGCGCCACCTTTTCAGCCAATAATTCTTGAGTCCAGTTTTGGCCAAACAAAACAAAATCAAGATACGTATTATCATATAACATTCTAATAGTTGGAGCTCTAGTTCCTGTAGCTGTTGAGCCATCTATGTTAACGATTTGCGTAATTTGCATTTGACCGCCAAATTGAGTACTTAAATATTCTGTACTAGCCGTTTTAGTTATTGCAGAAACAACTAACAATGACGCATCAATATCTTCATTACTTATCGAGAAAATGTTTACTGCATTACTACCAACCCTAAGTAAAGAGTCTGCGTTAGCTTCAACATAATAATAAGCTCCAGTTGGTTGCGTTTGATTTGGAATTCTAGGATCTAAACCAGAAAACTCAGTTATTTGTTTTAACGCAGCAACCAGATTTAAAGATATATCTTCGCTACTTGTTTCATTAGCAGGTAAAGTAACATCTATTGTAAAGCCGTTAGGCACATATGATGAAGCAGTTTGAGCAAACCTAATTGTTATTGATGGGCTATCATTAGCTGATATTCCATAAACGCCATTACCTTGCGTAGAAGTATATTCATCTGTTCCTAAAGCAGTATCTCCTCCTGTGTTAGTGAGGTACGTACCATTAATCGTCCACCCTGAGAGGCTGCTACCCCAAGGACCGTGAGTTTCTCCAATTTGAAAATCAGCGTCTGAAAAGTTAAAAGTATTACCGCCCACATTAATCGATGAAATTGTAGCCGGAGCATTACCGTTATTCGTAAAAGTTAATGATCCGGGTGGTTGTTGTTGAGGATGATAAGAGTAAGTTACATCTATTCCTGTTCCGCCAGCGTTTGGGAAGTATCCACTGCTGCCTCCACTAAGACTGAAAGATGAGTATTGTGTTCCTAACACTTCAGCTGTCCATGATAGATCTGAATAAGCCCCTAATATAGAAACTGTAGTAGAACTACCTGTAGCTAAGTAGTTTACAGTTTGATCAGGAACTGCGGTTAATGTAAGGTTATACAAGTCTTGCTGCAAAAAATGATTTCCAATTGTTCTATTATTAGTAATAGTATAATCGGTAGTTACACCATCTTGCCAAAGCCATACGGCTCCTGGCGGAATAGCATTCCATGTACAACAGGATGGAGAATCTGAGTGAGCTTGTGTACCATCACCAAAACCACCATATTCAGGCTTCCAATTAAGAGAACCAGGAGACCAACGACCAGCGTATGTTCTTCCGTCTAAGCCAGTATTATTAGTAGTAATTGGATCAAGTGTAAGTGTTCTTGTTAGTCCTGTAGTATTTTGATACCAAGCAAAAACACCACGACCACCGTTTCTAGAGCCACCACGATTACCTTCTCCAGGGTTTACTGAACCTGTTGAGTTCTCGCCTCTATAAGTCCAATAATTAGTTATACCACTAGGCGCAGAACTGGGCGTAGCTGAGCCTCCATAGCCAACGGAACCGTTATCTGCACCTCCACCGCCTTTTGCTTCAATAGTTGCTAATATAACGTTGTTTCGTTTCCACACTATCTTAGATGCGCGTCCACTATAACCAGCACCACCGTAACTATCTCGTGGTCCTGAAGCACCTGCTGTTACGTCAATCGTATCTCCTGCTTGTGCAGCAATTGTACCACCTGCAGCTCCACCAGCTCCACCACCATAGTTATGGTCAGCACCGCCGCCACCAGCTCCTGTTAAAATAAAGTACAAGTCGCCAGTTCTAGCTACTGTATAAGTAGTAGTAAAGTTGCTTGGGTAACTACCACCTGCTCCTGCAGTTGTCCAACCTCCAATAAACATTTGTAATTCGCTAATAGCGTCTCTTACTGTTTCATGACCGCTTGAATCGCTAGTAGCTGTGCTACCAAAATTGTTCCAAGTATAATCTTCGTCAAAGAAAGGAATAGATAAGTTTGGATCACCAGTTCCAGGAGTGGTCGTACTAGTTGCTTTGTAAGTTGCTTGAGTAGGCCACAAATAGCCTAGCGTAGTAGCTGCCGTTTGAGTAAAGCTAACATCAACTTCTTGATCTGTGCCATTACCAGAAGTACCGACAGTTGTACCAGTGTAAACGTCTGCAGTAACATTTGTAATGCTTCGCTGTCCTGGGACGTTAGAAGTTATTTCTAAAAGATGAATATCATCGCCGTTAGAGTCTTGTCCGTAAATTACGCGACTTGCTGTAACGTCTCCTAATGCGTGTGAACCATCAAGATCGTTTATATAACTTGCAAGGTCTGTAAGAAACGTATCAACGGTTCTAGTCACTCCATCGTTAGTATTATATATGTCCGATCCATTAATTCTGATAGGAACATTACTAGCACCTCCGCCGTTTTGAAGAGTAAACTCTATTACTAAGCCTCCTCCTACAGCTGCATTTCTTGTAAACACAACATCATTTACATTTCCTGCATCGCTTGAAGCTATGACTCTTCCAGCCTGACCAAAGTAAATTCTAGACTTAGCATAAGTAATATTTGGTCCTGTATCTCCAATAAACGTATATTCCATTTCTTCTGGAGATTCAGTACTAAACGCTGTAAACGTAGGTATGTCAAATTCTTGTTGTTGCTTAACACCATCGTGATCTGCCATCATTTTACCAGAGATAGTCATAGTTTGAACTTCTTGACGACCTGTGTTTATAGCTATATCGTTTCCTGAAGAACCAGAAGTAAGATCTATAGTTGTAAGAGGTATTCCTCCACCACGAATAGGAGACATATCTCCAGCAATAACTTCGTTAAGATCTCTTTTTGTCCAGTTATTTTGGCGATAGTTCCAAATTAAAGCTTCATCACATTCGCCAGTTATTGAATTCAAAGTTGGGTAACAAATCCAAATCTCATCTTGAGCCTTGTTTAAAAGAGTAAACAACTTTGTTTCATGCAGCGGGTTTAGGTTTTTATAAAAGTAATTTCTAACTCTGTTTGCTGCTACTGATTGAATATTTGCTGGATGTCCAGGAAAAGCGTATATATCATTACTACCTACAACTAGATGTTTACCGTCGTATTCAACAACAGCACCTGTAGTAATACAACCGTAGCTTTCTGTAACTTGAGTAAACCTAACAGGTAGCAGAGGATTATTAGTTAAAGACATGGAATGAATTGAACTATTTGTGTAAATGTACAAGCTACCTTGAATAGATTTCATTTCTTGAATTACGTTAGTATCAGACAAAGTAAACTCATCGGCAGTACTTGCTCCTGCAGCAAACGGGTTCCAGTTATTAGGAATAGCGCCTGTTACAGCAATGTCAGAAGTTCTTACAACACCTGATAATCTTCTAATAACGTCTCCAGAAACAGAGTCTATTTCAACTAAATCTCCGGCTACTAACAAGTTTCCAAAAGATCGTAACACTCCTGCTCTTACTTGAACTACGTTTCTAGAAATAATCTTAATACTTAATGGATCGTCTTGTACAAGCGAATCGATTGCAACAACAGTCGTATCTGAGGCTGCATCATTATATATCTCAAATTGATTTGAAGACATAGAGATTCCAGAAGTAGGTAAAGTACCTGGAACAAAGTCAGTACCGTTAGGAGTACCTGATCCGCTTGGCGTTCCTGTAACTACTGAATAGCTTGTTCCGTTAACGTCTACCTCAATATAATAATTAGCGAAATCTACTTTTTGACCTAAGTTAAACGTGACTCCCTGGTGAGTATCATAAATAATATTGATTGCTTCAATATCAATATTGTAAGAGTCCCAACCAGGCAACTCAGCAAACACAGGCACGTCATTCAAGACTGTATTGTTGATTGTATCTAAAATGTAATGAGGTCTATCAATACCGTTATTAATAATGATAGCAAATCCACCTGTAAAAGACGTATGGTGCCAAGACCCACGTGGACTAAACCCTTTATAGCCATCATCGTTGACTAAGGTTGGTGGAGTAACGTCTTTAAAATTACCTTCTTCGTCTTGCAAATAAACCCTATCAGCTATATGAACACCGTTACTGTTGTATACAGCCATAATAAAGATATAATAAGCAGAAAGCTCACCAAGATTCGGATTAGGCCAATACGCAAGGTATCTTGCAGGGCCAAAGGTCGTTCCAAACGCCGCGTATTCTGTTACAAGAACTGAGTCTTGGTCAGGAATAGCGTTCAATATAACTTCGCCAGTCATCTTAGACGCAGCGCTATCTCTAAATCTTACGTTACGAGCATCGCTGAACGCGTTAGGAGCAAGACCCGAAGGTGGAGCGTCTAATATTACACCAGCTGCGTCGAGCTGATTTATAGACACAAGTTCGTTAGCCATCATAAGCCTCCCATTTTCCGTCAGGACAACGTACTTGCTGCAGCTTTACTTTTAAAGACACAAAGCAGCCGCAGCGTTTACATTGGTTTGTTAGTTTAATATACTTGTCACATGACTTGCATATGTTAAATCTGTAATTCTCTATTTCTGGTGGAACAGTAGGAAGGTCTATTTTCATGCGCACTCTTTATGGCCAGTTGTCGGGTCGATAAAGCAAGCCTCTGCCTTTCCCGTTTCTTCAGCCATTTCCGCAGTCTCGCCAGTACTCGTCTCTTCCTCTTCCACGGCTTGCATGATGCCAAACCTTTTTCCACCAAGTCTGAACGTCGTACATCCTTTCGCCCCGCCTTTCCAGGCATCCAAGTAAACCTGTTTAAACTCTTCATACGATACGTCTTCTCCTACATTGCAAGTCTTTGAACAAGCAGAATCAATGTAGTGTTGAGCTAAAAGCAAAACAGCTAAATGATCCTGAACTGAAATGTCATTTGCTGTTCTTCCTTTTATACCTCTAGCATACGCATAATCCTCCACTCTTTCTACAATAGGACCTTCAAATGTTTGAATTGTTCTATCATAATAGTGACTAAACACAGGTTCGATACCACCACTTACGTTATCAGCTACGATACTAATAGTACCAGTAGGTGCAATACTAGTTAGGTGGCTGTTGCGTATACCATATTCACGTATCTCCTTTTTAATAGATGCGGGTAAAGTACGAATAAAGTTAGACTTTAAATATTCTTCTCTGTATAGTGGGAATGGACCTTTTTCCTTAGCGAGTCTTGCTGAAGCTCTATAGCAGCTATCTCTGAGAGAAACAAAGACGGACTCTGCCCATTCCATAAATTCTTCTGAAGCATACTCGTATCCCAATAACTCGCCAGCATTGGCAAGCCCTGTAACTCCAAGTCCCATACGGCGTTTGTTCTTTGCTTCGTCTGATTGTTCTTTAAGCGGGTAAATCGTACGGTCAATAACGTTGTCCATTGCTCGTACAACTTCCGCAATATCTTTCTTAAATTTATTAAAGTCAAATGTAGAGTCTCCTACATACTTTGTTAAATTAAAACTTCCTAATAAACACGCTCCATACGGAGGCAAAGGTTGCTCACCACAAGGGTTGGTTGCAGATATAGTTTCACAATAGTGAAGGTTATTCATCTCCGCAATGCGGTCAATAAACAACACACCAGGTTCCGCCCAATCCCAAGTCGACGACATGATTTCTTCCCACAATGTTTTTGCAGAAATGATCTTGTGTTCGATACCATTGAAGCGCAATGTAAAAGAGTCGTCGCCATCATTTGTTAAGGCCTCCATAAACTCATCTGTTATACCTACACTAACATTAAAACCAGTAAGCTTGTCAGAATTACGTTTAGCAGCAACGAACTCCTCAATATCCGGATGGTCAACCCTAAGAACGCCCATCTGTGCACCTCGCCGATGTCCCGAACTCGCGATGGTTTGGCATACAGCATCAAATATGCCCATAAAACTAACCGGCCCCGACGACTGGCTATCAAGTGATTTAATCCTGTCACCACGTGGGCGGATTTTAGAGAAGTCATAACCGATACCACCTCCTCTACGCATAGTCTCAGCTGCTTCACTGGCTTTCTCCATTATACTATTCATACTGTCTTCAATTTCACCAGATACAAAACAGTTATAGGCAGTAGTGATACGATTAGATCCAATAGCGGCTTGAACTCTACCAGCAGGTAAAAATCTCATGTTGCCAAGAATATCTTCTAATTGGTATCTATGTTCTTCACCATCACTTAAGGCTTTTGCAATGCGCTTAATCTTTTCGTCAAACGTTTCGTTTTCTTGCCTATACTTCATCTTATCTATTTCTTGGGAGAGTGAGGTCTCCGGGCCTATGTATTCTATGTTGTGCATTTTAGCCTCTTCCTATTATAGTTTCGATCTGTAATAGGGGACACGAGACTAAATTGATTTCATTCTTTGGACAAGCCTCTCGGCTCTATTAGGAACTTGCCGATACCACTTACTATCTACCATTTCATCTGCTGCGGTGTTCCAATCACGGGCGTCTACACCACGTTTCATTCCTTTAAATTTAGATAGTCGTGGGTATCCAAGATTGAAGCACATATTTGCGATAATGAGCTGGGCTTCCTCTGGCAATTCATAAAAATCGGGATAGAGTTTTTCGCAGTCGTCAATTGTGATTTGTATATCCTGTTCGAACGCTTCAGCCACTCGATCGTCTGAGACAAATGTACCAACTGGCTCTCCAAACTCCGGATCTTCTTCCCGTACGAGATGGCCGATGCCAAAAGTAGGAAGGCCAAGATGATCGAGATAAATTTCATGTTTGACTCCTTCGTCAAGTTCAAGATCTGCTCTTAATTTATCTACATTCATTACTTAGTAATTCCTTTAAACTTCTCAAAACTTCTCATGCCACCGAGTCCTAACATACCTAATAGCACAGTCATTAAGGTATCCATATCAAACTCCGGAAGATCGGCCGGTATAGCAACGTCTAAAACGGACATTGCAAACATTGTACAAGGTAGTCCAAGAAAATGCCAAAACAAGGCTAAGCCGCAAGACCAACCAACAAACGGTCGCCAACCAGCTACAAACATATTTCTACTTTGTGCTTCTGCTTTGTTTATTTCAAGTTGTCCTTTAGCCAGCTCTTGCGCATGACGCTCAGCCATAGTAGCTAAGTCATGAGCTAATTTTGCCTTTTGATCTTTATCTTCTATAAACTTATCTAGTAAAGCGGTTGCAGGTCCAATAAGCGCTTGTATCATACTGCATCTCCTTTTGGTTTTACTTCGTGACAACGTGTTCCAGCTGGCTTGAATGGTGAGTCTATAATAGATAAATCATAAACCATTTCTGCAACACGATGCTTACACTCGTCAACAGTAACATAAGGGCCATAAGTGTCTGCCGCCTCTAAACATTGTTCGTTAATGTCACCGTTTATACATATTAATACTAGCGCCTCAAACATTGCATCCTCCTATTTTGAGATAATTAAAACAAGAATAAGAAACAACGCTACTAACGCGCTTACTACTACAGCACCGATTTTTACGTTTTCAATTAACTCTTCTTGTTTTAATAACGCTTCTTTCTTAGCTTGTTTTTCAGCCTCTTTTATTTGTTGTATCCTCTTTGCTCGTTCATCAACAATAGATTGCCAAGTTCCTGGACCAAATCTCATGTCAATCATAGTTCTCATTTCATTTATTTTTTCTTGAGCAAGCCTAGCATCTATAACCTCTTGTGCCACTGACTTCAGACCTAATTGGTCGCCAATACCTCCAACGCCAGATGATTTAGCCCGCTTTTGTTGTACTTGTTTTTCGCCCTCTAAAAGATTATCTACATGAGATGCTATCTCACCGATATCTTTGGCGGTATTGATTGCTGATTTAATGCCCTCAACAGCACTCTTTACCAAAGCTATTCCAGCCATGGTTTCAGCTATCATTTATATATATTTCAACCTCACATTTTCATCATTAAAGTAAGGGCAAGTCCAACAATTACTATCGTTGAACCCATAATCATCGCTTCAAGACGCCATAAGCGTTTATCTAACGATTCAAGTTTTTCTTGTACTGCGCCGTATCTTATAGCGCATTCGCGTTCGTGGGCCTCCAGTTCCTTTTGAACGGCTTCAGCTTCTAAAGTCATGTTAACCTCCAAAGGAAACCCAAGAGACCATGAAGATCTCTTGAGTTTATTATTATTACCGTTAAGCTTGTGATTCAGACCAAGATATTCTTGACGTAATGTTAAACGGATTTGTATTGCTAACTGTAGACGGATCTTCAGATAGTTTTGCAACTACCGTTAAAACGTCTGGCCCGTCTGGAAATACGTTATCACCGCCAAGTATAGAGTTACCTAGCGTAGTAGTTCCAATAAGACTTTGATCAGTAACCAACGCGCTACGTCCTGTAGTACCAACACCACCTTGCGCTCTAAATTCAAATATATCAATACCACCACTAATTGTATCTTGGTTAGTATGATAAACAAGTTGACTTAAGCTTGGGTTTTGTACTCGTTCCCACGCAGTATTAGTAGTAAGACCATTAAGTCTTAGAGTTATTTCTGCGTTGTGTGTAGATAGAATACCTACCGAGTTCAAAATTAATTGCATACGGTTAATAATCTCTCTTTCACCTAAGAAACCAGGAGTATTTGTATCTACCGAGGGAGCTAATCGAATACTAATTAATGGTACATCGTAAACAACAGGCGCACCAGTAGTTGCTACAGTAACAGTATAGTTACTTACAGTTCCTGCGGTTCCTGTTGGTGATTGATTAATTAGCATTAAGCTCCTAACATCTTCAGTACTTGATGCACTAGCACTTCCATATCTTGTTCTTAAACTAACTTGATAAGGCTGATTAGGTAATCCAAAGTACGAATAAGGATTACGCGTATATGTGTTACTATTTACACTTGCTCCAGCAATTATCTTGTTAGCCGGAACAGAGTTATATAAGAAGCTCGGAGTCTCGATTAACAACGCTCTACCCATATTATACCATCTATTATTAAAGAAATAATAGTAATCGCTTTGGGTTTCTGCTCTTGCCGATACAGTAACGGTTGAGCTGCCAGTTAACTGAATATTATTACTAGCTGCAGTAAAGACATAAGCATTATCAGGATCAAACTTACCATCCATGATAACTGAAGTACCCCAGTGTGCTAGGGCTGGAACATAAGTTGGTGTACCTACATTCTCAATTTCATATCTAGCAGGCAAATTACCTGAACGTAAATATGCTTCGTTCTTATGGTTATTATGCACAAACTCGTGTACATAAACAACACGGCCTCTTTGGTCTTTAAACCCAAATCTTACTTTACCTGCACCATACCAGCTATAATCAATATAAGCCATTTGAATACGGTGTGGTCTTAAGTAAAATCCTGTTGGACCAGTACCATCACAAGGATCAAGGTTCCAATCGCTTTGAGCTACTCTTGTAATTTCTGTTTTTGTAATAATAACGTTAGAATTACTTACACCTCTATAAGAAGGCATAATGTACATCAATGTATCACTAGCAATCTTAGTTATTACATGAGTTTGGCCTTTAATAACGATTTTATCGCCAACAACTACTTGCTTGGTATATTTAGTTCCTGTGCCAAGAATTTGACCACTTCTAAATGTAACAGCTGAAGTGCCGGTTAACTGAACTGTAGAACTTCTACGACAAGCATATAAAGTAGAGCCATCATATTCAAAGAACATACCGTTCTGATCATCAAATAATCCACAACGTAAAGCGCTATTACTCCAGCTTTGAACATAAAACTCAGGCAAACCGCCTGGGCCTGACGATGCATCAACAGTAGGCGCTCCTCCTTGCGTTACTTTGAATGTGTAATCATCAACGATACTATCAATCGGTTTTACCCCATTCCAATAGTTAGTTGGACTAGTAGTAGTTGCACCTGAAATAACTACGCTAAGCGTATCATCTAAACGATGAGGATAACGTGTAGTTATAGTACCTAGTTGTGTTACCGAATCATAAGTATAGTTTTCAATTTGAGTAGACGGACTAAAGTTTACTGCAAAAGAAACTTGAATACTTTTACCTGATTGATATCTAAAGTATCGTCTTGTTTGACGTATCATAGAACTGTCAGGGTTCTTTGACGGAATAAGATCTACGCCGCCATCATAAGGTCTATGCAAAGCAAAACCGTCGGCACGCATAAGCAATGAAGTACCAATAGCATAGTTTGCATCACTCAAAGAAACCGTAGCATTTTCAGTTAACTCTAAAGTTCCTGGACCTGTAACAGCCTTAATAATGCCTGTATGTACATCACCTAAATCATTATAGATTTTAAACGCTACAGTAGTACCAGCGTCTGACGCAACTGCAGCATTGGTCCCTGCTATTGCATTAGCTTCGCTAGTATGAATGGTAAAAGTAGTTGAGGTTAATACATTTACATAGTAAATATAACCATTAACCGTTCCTGCTGGAGGATCTACTGCATCCATAACAACCATATCGCCAGTAGTTAATCCATGTGCTGCTGTAGTATAAACCGCTGTTGAAGTGTTAACAGCAGTTACTGCTAAGCTAGTAGTTGAAGGATCTTGATATAGCGTAATTGAATCGCCAGTATTAAAGAACGAAGTAAAGTTAGTTCCTACACCAGTTACTTTATCATTTCCACTATCAACGTTTACAGTTCCTGCTCCTATTACTTCTCCAGAAATCGCTGAAGCAGTTAAAGTATGCGTTCCACCAAATTTAGATGTAATGGTAATATAGGTGTTAGTTAAAACATCTGCTGCGCTTGAAGCTAACCGAATCCAATTACGATCTATTTTAATAATAAAGTAATTACTTCCATTAGTTAAGCCACCCATGCTAGTTAAAGCAACGTCATGAGAGTAAGTCACTTCTTGGCCATTTACAAAGAAATGGTCTGGAAGATAGATAGCGTCTTGTTCTACCCAAACATTTGGCAAACCACTAAAGTTTACAGATCTATTATTAATCTGTGTATTAGCGGCCATAGTAAAGGTCGTATCGTCTACAATACTATCTATTGTATATACACCATCAGAAGAACCTACAGTACTCGCATTTAACGTTTGATTACCTGTTCCTGCCGTAAGAATGTCTACAGCAGTGGTTTTTCTAAACGTTCCTGATCCTGTTCTTGGATATCCAATGTAAATTAAGTCTGTAGCTACGTTATTAATAGCTCCTTCTCTAGTTTGATACAGTCTAATATAAGTACTAGCCTGATCTTTTACAAAGTAAAACTGGCCGTTTTGTAACCCAGGAACAGGCGTATCGCTAAGATACTGTACTCTATCTCCTGTATTAAAGTTGTGTACAGTAGAAGTAGTTGGTCCTGGATAAATATTAACGTTGCTACCGATAAATGTGTTATTTTGGTTGAACTCTACTGCATCTTCAGAAAAACCATCTATCGTAGTAGCTAATTGAAACTTGTCGTTTTCGGAATTAAACACATAATACGTAGTACCATCTGTTAATCCTTTTAACGGCAGATTCCCTGACCCTGCATCATAAGCAACAAGATCACCGTCATTTAATCCATGATTTGTAGCATTTATATAATCACCTTCAGAATTATAAGAACTACGAGGAAGCCAATAGCTATAATAAGCAGAAGTAGTGTATGAGCTCGGAGTCGTGAGGACTAATGAAGTTGATGAAGCAAGGGTTCTAAATCCAATTCTATTTCCAACTATCTTATCGAGTATATAATACGCGCCGCTAGTTAAACCACCAGCAGTTCCTGAAGCAACATGATAAATATAGTCTCCTACAGTCCACTTGCTTGCGTCTCTACTAAGCATCGTCCATCTAGCAGGATTTAAAGATGCCTTGATTACTGCGCCTGTGGCTGTAGTGCTAGTAACATTTTTTACACTTCCATTTACTGTGCTTGAAAAGACTACTGTTTGGCCATTGTTAGTAACTTTCTTTGGATAGATTAAATAACTGCTATAATCATTTATCAAAAAGCTACTTGAAGTTCCAACACTAAATCCTGCAAACGTTGTATAGACAGGAAAATAAGCCTGTGAGCCACCAGTAGTTGCGCCGTCTAAAGGCTCAACAAAGTAAACCTCTTCTTTAGTATCACTAGCACCTAACGCTCCTGCTGTAGTGTAACAGCGAATAAGCGCTGATCGTGTTCTTCCACCATTAGTTCCAAACGCAGTAATTGCTAGTTTACCAGTAGTTAAGTCAGAGTTTGTATAGAATTCAATCGTAGTAGAATCAATAACTTTTATGTAATACCAACGACTGTCTGCTAGCGTATTTATAACTGCGTTACCGTATCCCATGAAATACGCATAAGTATCGCCATTAGTTATTCCATGAGGAGTAGCAAACGTAAGCTGGTTATTAGCAATTGTTGCGTCAATACCATCTGGCTTAAAATAAATAGCATCATCAGGAGTTATCCAATGGGCATCAAAAGGAGAGTAATTAAACCCTGCTTCAGTCGTTGCTTCGTCCATTGTTCGCCAATCAGACTCTTTAAATTGAAAAGCGTTACCTGTACTCAAATTTCCCCAAGATGTAAACTCTACTATATCATTATTTGCGGTATTCCCAGAGTTTTTAATATGAAAGCGATTAGGATAATCACTACCAATTTCTGATAATTCGTACATTTTGTTTACGGCTAAACCAACAGGATAAGTAGATTCATGCTCTATAACTACATAATCACCATCTTCAAAACCTGCATCTGGCAAATAAACACTAAACCCTTCATGTTGTCCTGCCCATGGTTTCATAGGTACTAGGACACCAGCAAAAGTAGTACTAGTAAAGGTTCTTACTGAACCACCATCTGTGTTTGAAAACTGCGTAGTAGTTGATCCACTAGACAAAGCATAACAAACATGACCGTTTCCAAAATCATCATAGTTGCTTAACAACTGTGCAGCAGTATAGCCAGCGCTTGCTTGAAAGTTTGAAACAGTGCTATAGGCTGCAATATATGGAGTATCTGTATACGGAACATTTTGTCTAAATGTAAACGTATTTGAACTTAGTGAAATAGGCTCAATAGCTTCTGCAAAACAACTACGTGCGTATAAATTAGCTGCTCCTGCACTTGTAATAGCTACAAACGTTCCTGCTTGATAATTTGCATAAGAAGTAGATAGTTTAAACGTATTAGCGTCTACTGTAGTTATATAATACCACCTTTCTGAAAGGCCACCAGGACTTGTATTACCTGAAGCGTTATAGTGCATAACACAATCGCCATCAGAAAATCCATGACCGCTATCAGTAAACGTTATTTCATAAGTATTTTGTACAGTAATAGTAGCATCTGGATCTGTACCACCTACAAAAAACTTAGCCTTTTTAGGAGTCCACTTATAAGGTTGCCAGTGAATTCTTGACCAACCGGAAGTATCTTGATCATCTGTTTCTTCTGGTGAGTTATGAGTTTCTACTTTCCAACCAGTATTACTAGGATCAACTGCAGCAGCGTCAAAGGTTATTTGTTTACTACCAACGCTATTGCTTAAGAAAAAGCTAGTCCCTGTTGAAAACCCTGTAGGAGTTTCAGTACTTACAGTTAATGTAGAAGCAGGTGATGCGCTATCTGTAGTAATACTGTTTATATCGCTTAGTTGAAACTCTGTTCCTTGATAAACACTACCAACAAATACTTGAGTATAAGTATCTAAAATGCTTCCTGTTGATGTTTGTGAAGACTTACTTTTATACTGGAAATTAGTAGTGTCAACTACTTTAGTTATAACAAAAGCACCATTAGCACTAATACTATCAGTACCTTGAACAATAATCGGATTACCTACTGCCAAGCCGTGAGCTTGATCTGTTTCAACACTAATAATTTCGCTTCCGCTAGTGCGAGTAATACTAACAAGATCTAACGATTCATCACCGTTTCTACTATAAAACGTAGGAATGTTTTTAACAAGCTCAAGTGTTTCCCACTTTGTAGACTGAAGACCGTATTCAAAGTCAGTATCAATCAAGTTTTGAGGATTTGTTACCCGAAACTTAGATACTGCATCAATGTACGGTTCTGCTGGCATAAACTCTTGACCTTCTTGTTCAATAAAGATCTGTAGTTCATCGCTATTTGACATAGACGTGGTGTCGTAGTCTACTACAACTGTCGTTGTTTCTGCCTCGGTATCAATTGAATAGCTAGAAAATCCGAAGTCTGGATTACTAAACACATAAAGAATAATATTATCCGTTACGTTTGTAATCATCAAAAATCGGTCTAAGCCATAGATACCTTCAATAGTAATCGTTTGAGTGGCTGCGTCAAACGTATAATATTGTAAAAGTTTTTTAGCCATAATTAACCTCCAAGTGCAATAGCATAAGCAACCATATTAGGCGCACTTACTTTTAATGTTTCTGCTCCACCTGGATCAACAATATCAAGTTTAATCTCAGTTCCTTCTACGAGCTTTACAGAAAGTTCTCCGGTGGAAGTATCTGCAGTACTAACTTTAACTGCACCACCACCCGCGGCAGCGGCAGCAGACACTGCTTCCAACCTGGCCTGTTCTGCGTAATATTTAGCTGAGTATTCGCTAGCATCTACAAGCGTATCCCTATCAAACGTGCTTCCTCCACCAATGGCCCACTGTTTAGCAGATCCATTTGCTTGAGAAGACTGACTTCCTACAGCCCACTCTTTAGACGAGTAGTCAACGCTATCTACGTCTGCTGTAGTTTTAATAGCCCAGTCTTTTGCGCTACCTCCGGTGCTTGATTGGGTTCCTTGAGCATATTCCTTAGCAGAATACTCAGTACCATCTACTTGACCAGTGGTTTCAATAGCCCAATCTTTTGCGGGGCCAGCCCCAGCTGTGTCTGTAACACCAGTACCACCAATAGACCATGCTTTAGCTGAGTAATCTGTGCTATCTACAATACCATCTACTTTACTTGCCCATTCGCTAGCTAAAGTTTCACTATTTAAGGCGTTAGTTTCAGATGTAGACGCATTAGTAGCGTGGTGTAAGGCAGAATAGCCAGTTGTTACGCCATCACTAAGCGTATATTGCACGTTATATGCATTAATAGCTAGCTTTTCTGCGTCATCAGCATCATCAGAAGCTTCAGCTGCTTTAGTATTAGCCGTAGCTGCATCTGCTGCTATAGTTCCTGCATAGTATTTTGAAGAATACTCGCCGTTTGCCACTGGTCCAGACGTCTTAATTGCCCAATCTTCAGCTAAGTTTTCAGAAGCTAACGCATTTAACTCAGACGTGCTAGCTGCAGTAGCGCTATTAGATGCGTTTGTTGCTGCGTTACTGGCTGTAGTCGCGGAATTTGCTGCATTTGTCTCTGAAACACCTGCGGCAGTTGCCGCGTTACTAGCTGTTGTTGTATCTGCCGCTATTTGAGCTGCCGTAGCTGCTGCTGAATTAGCCGCGGTTTGCGCGTCTGTAACGCTTTGAGCCACTGTTGCTGAAATACCTACAAATGAGGTTTGAGTTCCGCCAAAAAGGCCTCCACCTTCTGCGTCATCTGTTGCTCCTATCGGATTTACGTCAGGAGTTGCGGGTGTTGTACTCATAATAAGCCTCCTCCTGAGTAATTAGTTTGAATATTTCCGCCTTTAGCGTTTCTTCTTTTATCTTCGTCGTTTAATGACGCTATCTCTGCTTGAAACAGTTGAGCGTACTTAACGCTTTGATCGTCGTCTTGCAAATAAAAGAATACTTCTGCTAAAGCACCTTGCAATAAAATTCTTTCGTTGTCGTCTCTTAACCAGTTTGGTACTAATTGTCCTGTAAAGTACTCAGTTGTCACAGTACCTCCTGCAGCTGTAGCCGCCGCTAATGTAGTATGTGCAGTTGATGTAGATCCTACAGTAGAGATATAAAGTATTTGAGCACTTGGCGTAGTAGAAAGCACACTGTTTAAAAGACCTGCAGAATAGTTAGCAGGTGTAACTGTGTACGCTGCGTCTAAAGCAGGAAGTCTTTTATAGTAATAAATCTCAATCTTATCTGCGTTTCCTAAACTGCCAAACCCAAATCCTGGAGCAAGCAAAATATTACCTGCTTGACGTGAGTAATAGCCATCACTGGTATAATGAATACCGGAAAGTAGGTCATTAAAAGATCTAATGTCGACCTTTTCATTAAAGACTCTAGTAGTTAAGCCGTTTGAATCAATTTCTCGAATTTGTATAAACTCTATAAAATCAGCGGGCAAAGCGACTGTTGTTACACTAGGTAGTCCGTTAGCAGCCTCTGAAGTAGCAGCCGTTAAGGCTGTGCTGCCGTAAGTAATTATGTCTTCTAGCGGTGGTATTCTTAAAAATCGATACGCTTTATCCGCCGCGTATTTAAGACAATCTTCTATAATACCATCGCCAAGAACTTGGTTGTCTCTATTCGACCAATCTCGAACGAGATCTATAAGTTCACCGTAAGTTCTTGCCATTATAGCCTCCTAATTAGGTGTTGACAAGTAAATCAGCATACTCAGACATTAAAATTTTCTTAAGCTTTTTAAGATTATTAGGATCTTGCATAAAAGCAGGATCGTGCAAATCAAGCTTGTGATCTTCAAATATCTTAATAGCTACAATATCTGGAATTGTTGCTAGCTTTCTATAACCTGCACTTTTATTACGGCCATAGTAAGCTTCCTTTTCTCTTTCTAGCCGAGCATGTTCTATATACTGTTGAACATTTTGCTTAGCTTCCCATTGAGAGGTTTCTAAATCAAAACCAGCGTGAATCGTATTGTCTTTGTCTACTGTTTTACTATAAAACTTAAATTCGTTATCTTTAGCCATGTCCTCTATCTCCTAACTAGGCAGCCGGTTCTGTATATGCTACAAAACGACCTGACTTTCCGATATAACCTAGCTGAGCGCCAGCTGGTGCGGCTGCTGGAGCAGCGGTTACTGCTACACTAGGCGTTCCCACTGATAGGTGGGTTAAAATATAGCTTGGCGAATTAGCAATCTTTGCTGTACGCCATACACATGTATCTGCGGGGTAAGTATTCCCGTTAGCTGTTTGAATAACTAGCATTTACTGTACTCCTTTTTATTTAACGGCAGTTATAGATTTTACCGCCTGATTTCTTATATACTGGATCTTCTTTAAGAGTTGATGGACCAGTACGTTCTGTATTCATTGGATGATTTGGATTTGCGTGACGTGGCTTTTTCTTAGGCATCGCCATTTTAACGCATTTTCCTGCCGCATTACACTTATCCGGATACGGGCAAGTTGGACAATTTTTCATTTAACTCTCCTACAGTAAAAATAGGGAGACCCTAGTTAGAGCCTCCCTAAAATTAAGTTCTACTCGAGGCCGTAGATGGCGCCACAACCATATGGGTTGCGAACTTCAAGAGTAAATTCTTCAACCATCATGCCGACAGTTGAGTCGCCTTTCTGGCCTACGTCTACTTCTGCAAGTGGACGCAGAGTAGCAATGTTAAACCACATTGGGTCATAGATCAACGCAGCAAAGTCAGCAACGTTAGTTACACCTGCACCTGAGTGAGCAACGTTGTCGTCACCGTCAAATGCAATGTTATTTGTAAGACCCATGATATAGTTAGGCATAACCATAATATCGCCAAAGTCTGACATGTACACGTCTACTGACTGACGCAGTTTGCCTGCCTCGTCAAGATTACGACGTACACCTGTATCGCCAACCATTAGGTCAGAGAAGTCACGACGCAGCTTTGGTGAAACCATAACGCGAGTAGCTTTACCACCTTCCTGGTAAATCTTTTGCATAACACTGTCAATATTAGCCAATGCTAGTGGATCACGATCAGGAGCAGTAGTTGAGCCGTTAATGCTTGAGCGAGCAATAGCTGTACCTGCAGCGTCTGCGCCAGCACCTGTGCCTGCAGCTGAAGGAGCTTGGAATTCACCTACGTAATCTACAGTAGCAGCAGCGTTAATAAACGACTGAAAGCCACCTGCAGAACGTGCAGTATTACCTTGAGAGCCTACTGCAGCGGACACGTTATAGCCATGAACCATATCATGCTCAACATCGCGACGCAGCTCTGTGCCACGCTTTTTCAGTTGATAAGCATACTCATCAGCAATACCAGCCTGATCTACTGCACGGCGTGTGCCTGATACAGCGATAGTCTTACCATTGATCTGAGTGTAGTTACCCAAACGAGAGCGTGTTGGGCCGCTTTCAGCAAACTTGTCGCCAACGGCAGGAGTGCCTGTTGCGCCACCAGATGCTGGCTCCAGAAAGTCTTGGCCTTCAGGAATCCGTGAAGAACCTGGGGCTTCAAGAGTATCTGTTTGCCACTCATGGTAAATAGCAGTTGCTTTGGTTTTACCAATAGATGAAATAAAAGGGGTCTCATCACGAGTAATCATCGTGATAAAGTTAGCAAGATCCTCACGTTGTGAGACATCTTTGTTAGACGCGCGAGCTGGTCCGGCTGGTCCACCTACACCGCGTACACCGAGAGTTGTAGCCATTTCTTATTACCTCCAAAACGGTACTAAAGATTTAAAGAGCGTTCTGCAAGGCCACGGAGAAAGTCCATTTGTTCTGATTCGTCTGCGTTACCACTAAGCACCCTATCTCGAGTTCTTTCGCTAGCTGCTTGTTTCTTTTTAGCAGCCGGCTTTGACTTCTTTAAAGGCGCCTTCTTAGCTACGACTGTTTTACGTTTAGCTGCGCCTTTACTTACACCTTGTTTTAGGCGTCTGTAATCGTCAACAAACTTTACAATCATAGGATCTGCAATCGCGTCTAAAACTTCTGCAGAAATACCTTCATCTAAGGCAAATTGCCTGATAGATTTTGCGGTATCTTCACTAAAGTCTGGAATTAGTGAAGGAATAGTCTCATTAAAATAGTCGATTTGTTCCTGCCACATTTGCTCACTTTGCTTTTGAACGTTTTGTTCTACCTGCTTCATAAGCTCTTCGCGATTATTTCTAGAAGTCCAATAATTTTTCTGAACCTGTTCACGCTTATCTTTAAGCTCACTTAGTTCATAATTATCGCCTTCTTCTCGGGCTTTTTCAATTTTAGCCTCGAGATCGTGGTATTCTTTCGCAAACTTTTGTTCGTCAGAATATAGGACAGCTGCTGAAGCTTGAGTAATACTTTCGATTTGTTCCAACTTTTGTTGGTACTCTTGCTCCATCTCCTGTCTTGCATCACCGAGTTCACGACCCTTCTTTGATAGATGTTGTTCAGTAGAGTAACCTTTAATAAGGTCACCAAAGGAAACTTCCGTATCTTCGCCGTCTATTTTAACAACTACTTTAGCCTCCAAGTCAAGATCGTCAGTAGAATAAACCTCTGCTTCTTGGGTAGCGGACTCATCGTCGGCATCCTCATCAGCGGTATCATCTTCTTCGTCTTCTACTTCCTCTTCAACTTCTTCAGTATCGTCTTCCTCTGACGCTTCGGGTACTTCTTCGTCAGATTCTTCCGTGTCTATTTGAGGTACCTCTTCCTGCTCGGGTAAAGATTCTGCATCAAGGAACGATGTGTTCCGCATAATGTTATCCAGAAGAGATGCTTCAGTTTGACTATCTGTAGCTACAGAGTCATCCAACTGGGTAGAGTCTGTTTGTGCTTCAGCCATATCTATTTAGCCTCCTTTTTCTTAGCAACTACTTTAGCTGCTACAGGTTGCTTACTAGAATTAATTTTTGCAGTATAATGTTTTTGCAATTCAATTAAATCTCGTAAATTAGCGGCGTTAATTTTAGCTTTGCCGCTACTACGCATTGAGTCATACTCAAGAAGATTAATCATATCAGTAACATTCTTAAGTAGCTTTTCATTATCAATTGTTCTCATCTTCGTCGTCCTCCATTAGATGTGGAATATTTTTACCATAGGTCTCAAAGCTTATTAGCTTTTCTTTTACACTACCTAAAGCCATAGCGGCTGAATACAGAAACTCTCGAGTCTTTGTCTCATGAGGATCTGTCTTTAACCATTCAATAAAATATTCCACTAAAACTTCACCATACGCTTCTTCAAAAAATTCGTCCCGCTCTTTGGCAGCGAAATGACCCTTAGTATGAGCCAATCGCGCCAATTCGTCGGGATGAACCTTATGTCTACCGTATGATTTATTATTACCCAGCCTCTTCTCGGCTGCCTTACGGTATTTATCCATTTATCATCCTTGTTTTTCAGCGGCCATCATAATGCCTTGAGCCATTTGAAGTATTTCATCAAAGCCCGGATGTGGCGGCATTTGAGCGCCTTCTTTTGTTGCTTTAATAGTAAGATCCGCCCACTCTTGGAAATGCTTATCAATAGATACTGCAAGCGCTCTTGCGTTATCTTCCATAGTATTTCTAGCTTGAGCAGTAGTATAGGCTACATTAGCTTGAGAAAGTTGAACATCAGCCTGAGCCTTTTGTTGTTCTATTTCTTTTGTCATTTGAGCCATCTTACTTTGCTGTTCTACAGCTTGCATAGCTTTTTGCTTAAACTCGTCAGTAGTATAATCTTCTAAAAAGTCATTACTGTCTAAGTTCATAGCTTCAATAAGCTTCGTAGCAAGAACTGCTGGTGCCTCTCTTTTAATAACCATGCCAGCGCCTTGCTGATTGAGAGCTGGCAGAACTTCTGCACCAATCTTAGATAACTTGTTAATCATTGACATATTAGAATTTTCGCCAATGTCCAAGAAAATCTGTACGTCCATCTTAGAAGGAAGTGCGTCCATATCTACTGAACCATATACGCCATCAAGATTGTAAGTATATTTTCCTTTCATATTCTTATGCATGGTTTCGTAGATGCCAGCAATTAACCGCTTAAAGCCTGTCTCTGCAAATCGCCGCGCAATATGTTGAATGCGCTTCTGGGCTGCGGATTGGACAGCGGAAAGTTTTTGTTCAGAGTTACCTGAAACGTATAATGTATCGTTCAAACCTTGAGCAGCTTTTGACATACCAGTAGCTTGTTCTTTTATTAACTGCAAGTGAGTCAACAGCGGAACAGTCCCGGTAGAAATAGCTTCTGGTGATAAGGTTTGAACTGCGCCAGTTGGGTTACCATTAGTAGGAATAATCTGCTTTGGCTTCATATTTTGAAGAGCAGAAAAATCTACTACGTTTGGATCAGCCAACTTAGGCGAATAATTAGTTAAATATGTATTTTCTACAAAGCCGCGTAAAATAGCAGTAGAAGCAAGAGTAGAGCTTCTAGTAAAGTCTGCCATTGATAGGCCATAAAATTCGTGTGGAATATCGAATGGAACGATAGAGGCCAGCGGAATAACGTCTGTATCTTCTTCATATAGTATATGACTTCCAACAACAATAAACCTCTTAAGCTCAGCTATACCGTCGCCATCACGATCAACTCTCAACCAGCACTCAGTAACAGTAACTTCTCTGTTTGCCTCTAACGGCATAATTTCGTGCTGCGTAGATCCCTGCCAATATTCTTGTCCGACAACATGTTTTCTAGCTGCAACATCTTGAGCGTATTTAGATGCTCCTAACCAGCTATCACTGTGTCCTAGCTCGTCCCAGCTTTCAATAGACTCTGCTACTTCTGGCCAATACTTTCGTATTTCAGAACGAGTCATGTCTGTTTGAATACCTACAAACTGCGACTCATCAATACTTTGACAATCTCTAGAAATTCTAAAATTTTCTGGTGGAATAAGCTCTACTTTTACGCGAGAATTATTTATTGTTTTTCTAACTCGCACATCAACGTACATTAGCTCAACAGCGTCTTCACCTGTTTGTTCGTCAATACGTGTAACGTTTTCAAACTGAAGTTCACCGATTATTTCAATGTTGTCGTCAGAAAGTAATTCGTCTAATTTAGCTTGACTTATTTCTTCGTATTCTTCAAATGCATAATCGTAATCTTCAACATAGTCCCATCTACAAACTGCATTTTTCCAAAGCAACGCAGACTTCATCCACTGTTGCATAAGTTCCCAACCATTATTCTTCTTAAATAAGCAATAGTTAGTTATAGCAGAAGCATCTTTCGCAGCTTTAAACGCGCCAGGACTATCGTCGTATGGCACGAAGCGCGCAAGCTTTTGATTATTCAAAAACAGATCTGATAATATAGCTGTGTAAGCCTCAATAACTTCAGTAGTTGAGGTATCTACAATTGACGAGACTCCTTGTGGAGTTAAATGTGCATCAGCTACTCCTGCATATTCGTAAGTAGCTTTCAGTCTTTCACGAGCCAAGTCAGAAGAGTTTAACCAATCTCCTGTAGAGTTTTGAACTCCGCTTTCAATAAGATTAATTAATTGTTCGTCTGTAATAGGCTCTTTGTATCCCATCGGGTCGGCCATCAGTATTTACCTCCCGTATTAGAATAAATCTTTTTACTATTTTCCAAGTCCTTGACAGTATAAGATCCTGGTTTAGACAGTTCTTTTGTACTTTCTTTTTTAGGTTTACTTGGCCTTTTAACTTCTTGTATGAATCTCGACATATACCGCTCCTGGGTTATTTACGCGCCTGCTTAGCTAAGTCTTTATCAGCTTTACCCCATACTGTGGGCTTTTTATTTATAAATGCGTTTACTCTAGCGTGGGCCCACTGTTGTGGCGACTTTACGCTAGGTCTATGACTTTGTCTGTATGCTGCCATTCCTCTATTAAACACTTTTCTAAGAACGCTTAACGGAAGGCCTGATTTTTTAGCTTTAGCTGCTAATGAGCTTTTAACGTTAGACATTACCACTTCACCTTATCAGCCCAATACGCGGCTGACAGAGGACCTCTCGCTATGTTTTTACGATGACGCGCCTTAAACGATCTACGCCTAGCTTTGTCCTTTTTTGACTGAGGATTTTTACCTGCGCCGCTTACTCCTTGCTGGCCAAACCTAATTAGCTTCGGATTTCCAGTCTTAGGATTACGAACAGCTACGGCATGAGACGAGCCGGAATGTCCCGGTGTTCTTTTTGGTTTATTGAGACCACTAAAGGTTTCTCCTCCGACTTCGATCGACATTTCCAGCCTCCTCTATTTGTTCTAATGTTCTACCACATCCGATACAATAGCGACCCGTAGGATCTAACTTGCAAATCTTTACACACGGACTTTTCATGTCTCCAGTGCTCCAACAATACCGCATTTGTATTCAACAGATGCCCAACTACCATCTTTAGGTATATCTTCGTATATTTGTTTATAGCGTAAACATTCGTTTTCTTTATCAAACCATTGTACCGTTTGATTAAAACATTTACCATCTGCAGTGCATACAGTTAATACTAGCGCCCAAATCATTATATTCATGGCTTTAAATCCTTATGTTCATGACCCATCCATATTCCGAATACGCCGGTCATAACACCCATAACTACGGATACAAAGGCCGACTGTGCGCCTGTTGGTTCAGGTAAAGCCATAAACCATTCAGCGCATCGCCAAGACATGAGTGTAGAAACCAACATCATAAATCGAGGAAGTATTTTCCAACGTAAAAAGGTCTCTACACTCATATATCGTCTCCTATGCTACTTCTTTTTCAAGCAGCTCAATTTCTTCTCGAAGCGCCTTTAGTCGCCTCTTCTTTTGAATCTGTTCTCGTTCTTCTGGTGATACATGCCTTTCAATATGCATGCGACCTAAACCATCGTGATAAATATCAATGCGATCTCCTGCCGCATAGTCTTCTTCTAAGACCCATGTTTTCTTAAACATTAACATAGTTTTCTCCTGTACTATATTTATATTGAGTTAAATGGCGGATTTTTCCCCTACTTCCGCCGGAGTAGTGAGGACAACGGGAACTAGTTTAGGACGGATCTGTCTCCTTCAAATCCGAACCCTAATTCTTCTATTGCCTTCTGAAGCTCTTCATCTGACATGTCGCTAGTCTTAGTAACTTGCGTAATATCCTGTCTTTGAAGTTTCGGCGCCTCAAATTCTGCGAGAACAGTAGCTAGACGAGTAGCTTCATCCATGTCTTCGACTGCAAGAGCTTTCATCATTGCAACCTTCAGCACGTCTAACGCGCTTGGAGCTTCGTCTTTTAATTCGTCTCTTAATTCTTTCCAATCACTCATAGATAGTTTTAGCGCTTCTCGCGCCTCTTTGTTCGCTTTGCGCGCTATAACAGAGTTGCGTTGTCCCTCGCGCGCACCTTCTCGAGTGAAGGGTTTCAAGTTCTTCAAAGAATTCGGATGCATTTTTCCGTCTCTACTCATTTGAATTCCCTCTCTTGTAATACGCACTGACATAAGTCAACTCTATGTCCACACCTAGTTCTATACCAGTCCTCATGTACATAGCTTTCTGCGTGTTCTGATCCTTCTTGTGGTGCTATAAACTCAGGAACTATTAGCCATTCTATAGCATAATTAGGAACCTCAGTATACCGCACATACTTTCGCCACTTATTACCTTTACTGTCTCGCCATACAAGCTTTGTTCTAGGTAAATCATTTGGCGGATAATCTCTTATAGGGGACACTATATCCATGCCGTATTATCTTCTAAATTGTTTTGCCACCTTTGATTCCATGCAACCTTATGCGTAACTATTTTATCCCAATGAGTTCTTAAAACCTCTAATGCAATAGCTAATGACATGACTGTATCATCATGACATCCTGGTGCAGCCTCAGTCTTACCTGTTTCAGTAGCAGTATAATCTTTAAGTTCTTGTATCATGATAGGACACGGAACATATACGTCCTCGTTTTCAATAGCATTCTTTAAATTACCTATAATCGTACTCTTAGTTGCTGTTGTAGTCCTAAATCCTAATCTTTCGCCTTCTTCTTTATTAATAGCTGCAATCTTTGTTTGCCTATACAGGTTTACATAGCTCAAATCATCAAGCTTTTGCAAAGTTGCAATACCCATTGAATTACTTTCAACAGCGAGCAAGGCATTATTATAATACCTGCCTAAATAAAAAAGCAAATCACCAAACTTACTAGGATCTATACGATTGTTTCTATATAGAGCAACAACCTGTCTATCCTTACTTAGAACAACCGCTGAGCTATAGTCTTGACCTACGCCTAAAGATACATCAGCTCCTATTACGTAGGGCTCGTGGGTGCCTGGATAATTATAGACTTCTAAATCGCCTTCTGAACTATCTTGCCAAATCTTCGAGTCTAGATCGAACCTCATCTTTTTCAAGTATGCAGATGGCTCCATGTCTATTAGCTTCTTCATATCAAAGACGCTTGATCCTGAAACAAGAAACGCTTCTTCCGCGTAGGCCGGGTATTCTTGCATAAACTTTCTTTCGCCCGACTCCGCGATCTTAAGACGGCGCCAGTATAGCTGGTCATAGTCAAGCCCAAACTCTTTAATAAGCCCTTCTTCTTGAGTATCTGGCTCAAAAGACTCGGGAGCCTCCCTTCTATACTCGGAAGTAATGAACCATGGCAAAAAGATCGGAACATACTCTGACTCGCCTCTCTCGTAGCCTTGTACAGCAGAGCGCCAGAGTCTATAGAACTCACCCGACGCGCCATTAGCCGTACTCTCAAGTATAACTTCCGTTCCATCAGCTTGGGAAATACCTTGGAATAATCCTGCAAGGATCTTCTCATCAAATGTCCAGAATGCCACCTCCGATAGGTGAGCAATTGATGGAGTAGTACCTCTGCCGGCTTCTGGCGAACCAGCCGTGTATAGCCTATAACCTGCTTGATTGTGCTCAAATTTAATCTCCTTCGCGTTTGATGCTACTAGTGATGGCCTAAACTCATCATCCATATACTGAATAAGGTTTTTGCTCATAGTAAACAATGCGTCTGAAGTCGCGCTATCATGCGCCATTACTACAGACCTCGCGTGCGGAGTAAAATAACTCTTCCATGCAGTGCGAGCAGTACAATAAGTAGATATGCCTTGCTGTCTGGCTTTTAATATAATAGCCCTAACCTTCTTATCTTTAGCTAACTGCTCTTCTAGTTTTGTGTTAATTACATCTTGAGCCTCATTAAAAGTAAAAGGTACAAAACCTTTCTTAGCGTCTTTAGTAATAATCTTTACCTGATCTTCAGCAAACGCCTTAAAATTAGTCTCATACTCTTTTATAAGCTTACGCTTTCGAGCCTCTTTCAATAAAGCTAATTTCTTCCTGTTATCCACGCCCTGTCCTCCTACCCTTTCTAGTGTAACTACCTTTACCTTTCTTAGGCTTAACAACTTGTGGTGGCTTCCTCAAAGATAACATACTTCTAGCCACTGGGTTTATTTTGCGTATCATTTTTATCTCCACCGAGATTTCTCTTATAGGAGACACAACTGACTATTTTTTAATCAGCCCCGGAAACCCGGGATATTTTTCTGGCGAGGTTTAGACCCTTATATAAAGAGATTAAGCCCGAAAAAATTAGTCTCTCTATATATACATCTATATATTCTTGTACCCCCTATTCCTATATATACGCTTTAGTCTCTTCAACATCTTATCTAGTTTGTCTGCAGGGAAAAAATATACATTTTTTCTCTCGTACATATTATATACAACAACTATATAATATCTTCAAACCCCATACCCTAAGACCGGTCTGGGATCTTTAACTTGACATAGGAGGTACAAATGTCAAACAATCCATCAAACAACAAGGTCATTCCACAAAAGGATATTTGCGCTCGTGGATATGACGAAGATGAAACTATCAATGAATCACTTGTCGAGGTAGATGGTCAACTCTGCTTATTTGATCTTGACAATGATCCACATCCATTCTAACAGTAAAGGCGGTCTGGCTTCGGTCAGGCTGCCTTACATTTTTTCCAAAGCCGTTGAGCGAAGTAGGGCAGGTACCTCCGTCATGCGTTTGCTCCGGCTTGGGCGCCACATGCGTGTCGCTTCTAGTACATACATCATGCTAAGAAAGGAATCCAATCATGCATGAATCAATCTTTGACTACGTGTTTGAAGCCTTTGGCATCGCCCTGGGTGTAGACGAAATCTTTCACATCATTGCCAACGGTATTGATGTTGATACATATGTGGAGGTCAACTATGGATCTTAATCTAGAACCTGCACTTGTCATCGCTACATACGTCTTCTTGGCGTTTGTTGTAGCAGCTATAACCTCTTGCGTAGGCGTAGCTTTCTATGCCTATGCTTCCATGATTAAACAGAGTCTAAAATGATGCCAGTTAGTTTCTGGGTCTGCTTGGCCTTTGTTATCATAGGGCTAATCGTATTGCAAGAACGCAGGTAGGGTGCCGGATGCCCGTCACCTTCTGTGCAACAATCAATTCATACGATTGCTCTGCTTCATTAAATTCTGGTCGTGTATGCCTATGTGCAGCCAGTCTTAGCCTTTTGGCGATCATAGGAGGTAACCAGTTTTGGTTCAAGTCCTAATGCATGACTCTAGAACTGCATTGATGCCCTGAGTAAGGCTTAAAACTGCTCACTTACATTGCGTGCTGTAGAACCGCTACAGTTTATCTCTGAAACTCAGACACAATAGTCTGTACCCTCTGTGTTGCAAACTACGACTAGCATATTGGAAAAGCGTCTAGCCTAGAAATAGGACACATGGTGACTGAATGAAAAAACGTGGAAGCTCGGTGAGAGCGCAATGTATCTTTGTCTCAAACTTGTCTAAAGGAAGGTCTAAAAATGTCAGAATATCCTCGTTCAATAATCATCGAAAACGTAACTGCTAAGTGGTGTAAAATCTCAGGTGATGATGCGCCTGTGAATTCATTCAAATCGAAGCAGTGGGAAATGCAGATTCAAACAAAAGATCCTGCAAAAGCTGATGAAATGAGAGAGTATGGTCTTAACGTCAAAGAAGCAAAAGAAGATTCACCAGACGCTGGTACATTTTCTGTGCAACTGAAACGTAAAGGTCTAAAAGCCGATGGTACACCAAATACACCAGTGAAAATCGTCGATGCGCAACTTCAGCCTATGTCCGGTGAAAACATCGGTAATGGCTCGACTGTCAACGTTAATTTGTGGCAGTATGCGTATGAAGCGCCTGGTCGTAAAGGTATCGCGACTTCTCTGACTGCTGTTCAAGTAACTAAGCTTGAAGAGTACACACCAAGCGTAGGTTTTACAGCTGTGCCAGTTGAAAAGCCTGCAGAGAATGGTGAAATGCCGTTCTAAAATCTTGGTCCTGCGCATGACCTAAAACTGCGCCTTTATTTTTCTTCGAAGCTGGCTTACGAGGGTCAGTGTACAGCTGAAACTGTGCAGCGTAGGATAGAAGGCTTTGGTATGGCGACGTACATTGTCTGTTCTTACATCTCGTCCGTTTCATGGTTAGGCAAATCCGCACTGGAATTATCCAGGCCTAACGATGCAGAGTCGGCCTCGGTCGTAAAGCGGTGGTAACTGAAAGGAGAACCTGACCACGTCCAGTGGGAGGGGAATAGGTCGTCGATGAGGGAAACCTTGTCGGCGGCCTGTTTAGGTCTGTAGTACCGTCTTGCAGTATGGGTGTCAGATGCCTGCCACCACTCGTGTAGTTATTAGTAATCTTAGGAGATGTATGTAATGATGTATATAGGTATTCTTGCAGTGATCATGTGTGCTGTTATCGTGTACGGAGTTCGGAATTATTAAAATAAACACCGAAGGGCGACCGTTGCATGCACGTGAAAAGCTATAAGAAACCGATGGGTGGGCCATAGGCATGGCCATTGGGTGATTCCAGTGGCAATTTACATGTACTCTATGCACCCGAGATAACGGCTTACGGCGTGTCCCCTATTAGAAGAAGGGAGCGAGAGGCTGGGCCTGGGCTTAGGGTTATACTCTAGTCTGTATCTAGAACATGAGAAAGGAATAGTAACATGAATGTTCTAAGAAATGTAATGAATCCTGTTATTAGTCAAATCGAGAGATGGATAGAAGTAGCAAACAAAGAGGATAACCATGAAGCGGCTAACGCTTACCGTGACTGTATACATAGTATGACTTCAGCAATTCAAGATCATGAGTACATGGTTATCGAGTCTGCAATGTTGAATGTAGAAGAGTGTATAAGGAACGACTTTAGTTATAGTATTGATGCTGCTGTAAGTGAGGCTAGAGATGCTGTGACTGCAGCTTATGAGCAGGTTCAAGAAGAAGTACGAGATAGTTTGCTTGATCAGTTAGAGCATAGTTATGATTGGACCGAAGAGATGCGGGAAGAGCTTGTAGATCATTCCATGGAACGAGCAGATGAAGTAGTAAGAGAGATGTTTAATGAGGAGGGTCTCGATGTTTAATAAGCTATTAGACGAGGAAGAAGATAAGCCAGATATGGTAAATAGTCCTGCTCATTACAATCAAGGTAGTATTGAGTGTATTGATGCGATTGCTGCTTGTCTTGAGCAAGATGAAGGTTTCGAGTTTTATCTTCATGGCAACGCATTGAAATATCTGTGGCGTTTCCGTTATAAAGGCGGCATAGAAGACTTGGAGAAATGCGAATGGTATCTAAAGAGATTGATGCAGGAGACAAGGTATCCATAATTAAGTCAAAGAAAACTTTAGCAAGACTTCATAACGATAGAAATTTATCGCCAATTAATTTACAAAGGAAGGACAGTAAAGATGGCAAATTATCAAAACACAAAACTTCGTAAGTCAGACACAGGAACATACAATCGTAGCGAAGCATATCGCTTTACAGTTAAAGATAAATCAGATCCTGAGTTGGCGAGTTTGAAACTTAGTGTACGTGAATACAATAAGAAGTTAGATAGATATTCATGGTTAGGTGCTAAAAAGCGTGTTATGTTAATGGCTCGTGGTCCACGTCGTAAGGCTGATGGTAGTATGGTTCATTATAACGCTGATCAAAGCCTACGTCATGAATATGCTACTCATTTTGATGTGTATGTACATGATGTAGCATAATAAATAGGAGTAATATAATGGTTTTAGATTTTCCGCTAAATAATCGTATGTATAGTGTATGGATGGCTCGAGCAGCGGGTCGATTAGTTTCTAAGTATGATATGACTGAGGACCATATTGAGTATTACCAAGTACTTGACTGTATTTCCGATGAAATAGCGGAAGATGCTAAAGACTGGACGGGAGAGGATATTGACGCTTTTGTTGATAGCTTCTTCCGTACTATTACTATTGAGATCTCTTACGGTGATAACGATAATGACTGATAATGAGAGATACTATGCGTATATGTTACGAAGAATGAGAGAGGAAGACGATAAAATGGCTAAGAAAGCAGAATCGTTGAGTGATTTACTCGAAGCAGCTTATGAAGATGACAGCGATTTTCTTACGGAAACGTTTCATGAGCTTGACCGTCTTGATGATGAAGATAGCTATTACGAGCGCGCAATTGAAGTGCTTGAAGAGTGTGGCTCTCTTATGGCTAGTAAGGGAGTAGATTATCAAGGAGGTTCAGTAAAGGATGATGACTATTATCCTCATGGTTGGCGCAGTTTTGATACTATGCTAACAACTAAAGTGTTGCGGTTTAGATCAGTCATGGAACAGAAAGGTTCAGTAAACTTTGATACTGCTGACGACTGTTTACGAGACTTGATTAACTACGCAGCAAGAGCTATCGTATGGATGGAAAGGAATAAGTAATGTACATTAAAGTCTTAAAAGCAATTAACACAGCTGCATGGGGAATTCTAATTGGCCTTCTTATGGTTCTAGTAGACTTCTATTTAATTCCAGGAGGACTGTACTAATGATAACACCAGTAATTTTTACAAGAGGCAGAGTAGATAATCAAGTTACTCTGTCTCAAATGCCAAAGACTATACAAAATATTACGACTCTGCTGGTTTATCCCGAAGAGTACGATGCTCATATGGAACGGTATGGATCTATCTGTAATGTAAAGGCATGTCCTGACGAGGTTCGAGGGATCGCTAAACGACGTGAGTGGGCAGCCAAAGAGCTCGGTATGGAGTTTATTCAATGGCAAATGGATGATGACTTAACATTTTGTAAGGCTAAAGATGACGGCATGGACGGGTCATGGCCTTTTTTGAAATTTACCGCCATGGAAGAGGAAGATTGGAATGTTTTGTTTAAAGATATTCAAACCGCGTGTGACGTCGGCTTCAGAGTTGGAGGACTTGGACAGAGAATCTCTCCGGCTGGGATTAGCGATTTTCCTGGTGGTGTTAATTCTCGTGTGTACACTAATACTTGGTTTGATTTTAGCGTAATAAACCCACATAACTATGACTGGATTGGAGAACAATGGCAAGAAGACGAGTTTTTGCCTGAAGATTTTCATATTCAATGTCAAATGGTAAAGGCCGGATATCCTGTACTTAACATGAATAAGTTTGCTAGTGCAGGTAATAAGACACAAGCAGCAGGTGGCTGTGCTACAACTCGCACTACAGATAATCACAACAAAGGCATGGAAAGATTTGCTGAAGTGTGGTCTGACTGCGCTACATTACGTTGGAAAGATGGCTGGGAAAAGGGCACTAAGAAAGCGGCGTTGACTATCCGTCTTGGCAAGCTATGGCCTCATGAGAAAACCGTCTTGTTAGAAATGGAAGACCGTCTTAGAGCAGAGCTTGGCGCACCAACAAAAGCACGCGCAAAAGAGCTACAAAAGATAGCTAATGAAAAGAGAAAGGAACTTCAAGAAAATGGATGATGATAAAGCTTTTATACTTAAGCTAATAAGACATTTAAAGATGGGACTTGACTCTATTGAGCGCATCGATCATGAAGGAGTACAAGCAGATCTATGGTCTGCTTATGCTACAATCGAAGACTTGATACAAGATGTAACATTTACCTACAACGAAGTGGAAGAGATTTATAATGATTACGAATAATGTAGGAGACGTTAGAAAAACTTTTGCAATTATGTACATGCACAATGAGCATGAACGACATAAAGAAAATATGCTTGAAATTATAGGAGCCTCTTTTATAGCGAACAGAGACTCTATTTTTGGCGAGCCTAACGTGGCATATCAAATAGCTGAATGTGATTGGTATGATACGCAAGAGTGTAATGTAAACCGTCTTCAAGATTTATACGGCAAAGTACCTGTAATTTGGAAAACTCATGCGGCAAATAGTCGTGGTGATATAAACTCTAACTACGGTTGGATGGTTTACAGTAAAGAAAACGGATCTCAATACGATAATGTATTACGAGAACTAAAAACTAATCCAAATAGTAGACGTGCTTCAATGATTTATCAAAGACCGTCTATGCATGTTGATTACCGTAAAGATGGTATCAACGACTTTTGCTGTACAAACGCTGTTACTTATTACATTGACAATGATAACTATCTTAATTGCGTAGTTCAAATGAGAAGTAATGACGCAGTTTTTGGCTATCTTAATGACAAGTATTGGCAAGTAAGAGTTCTAGAAAGATTGGCCACTGACCTTGACCTTAGTGTTGGTGACATCTTTTGGCAAGCTCAAAGCCTTCACATTTATCCACGACATTTTCATCATGTAAAAGAGTGGTGTGAGAAAAACCTTTAATGGACTTATTAGAGTCATGGACGCATTGGTGGTTGCTGCTTATGGTAACCATCAATACGTTTCTAAACTTGATAGTTTTCTTTAAACATCGTTTCAGAAAGGGAAAAGATGAATAGGTTTATTATCGACATAGAACCTGACGCGATTGCTCAGCAACTATGTGACAAACATATTGTAAAGATGCCGTTGGAAGAGGCTCAAATGCTTTGTACCGTCTTGCATCTTCACGCTCCTGGTTTTGCTAAACAGCGAGAACTGTATCGTGCAGTACATAAGAACCATCCATGTACTAAGTGGGCTGGTGAAACAAGAGCTAATTACCGTTGGGCTTGGAGATTGTACGATGCTATGCTAAAGGAGTATACTTTTAGATACGGTAAACAACACGGAGCAGGTAAGCACCGTCTTTTGTTAAAGCATGCAAACGTTTTAGTACCGCAAGGTCCTTTAACTCAGCATCCACAATGTTTTAGTGGTCACGATGACTTGAAGACAGACGAGTTCTGGCCTGTAAATGCTTATCGTGGTTTCTATAAACGAGATAAAATTAGATTTGCAAAATATAAAGAAAGGGAGATACCGCATTGGCTAAAAGAACAAGTACATGGGTAAAAGACATTCATGAAATGCATGAAAAGTTTGGCGTTCATGAATGGTTGGCGTTTAAACAGTTCGATCAAGAATATAACGTACTAAACCAGTTTCTAGCTTTTCGCATTAACTTTTTAGAGGAAGAACTCAATGAAACACGTGAAGCTTTTGTTAATAAAGACGCAGAAGAGATTATCGATGGTCTTATTGACATGTGTGTTATTGCCATTGGTACGCTTGATATACTGGGAGTGGACGCAGACCACGCTTGGAGGCAAGTTCATGCCGCTAATATGGCCAAAGAACCCGGAGTCAAGGCTAGCCGTCCTAATCCGTTTGGCTTACCGGATTTGATAAAGCCTGCTAATTGGCAAGGACCTGACCACAAAGGTAATCATGGAGATACTGCTGACTTCTTATAGGAGAACTAAAATGAATGATAAAATAGACTTCTTAGGGCAAGAGTTAGAAATAGCTACTTGTCCTAAGTGTGGTGATGAGTTTCAGGTTATGACAATTGACGATGAAACTGACATTTGTCCTAGCTGTTCTATTGAAGAGTCTAATATAATCATAGAATAAAGGCGTCGCAGGAGCGCCGCTACTAGAAGAATTATAAGATAGAAAGGATTGCTATGCAATTAGTATTTGATATAGAAACTAATGGTCTCTTGGAGGAGATGACCGTTTGTCACGTACTTGTATGTCAAGATGCTGTGACAGAAAAGATTTATAGATACGCTGATCAGCCTGGTTTACCGTCTATAGAGTCCGGTTTGAAATTTATGGAAACCGCTGATGCCTTAATTGGTCATAATATTATTGGCTTTGATTTAATGGCGTTGGAAAAGCTTTATGGTTGGAAACCGTCTTCGAAAACTACTGTGATCGACACATGGATTATGTCGCAAGTATTGGACTTTGATCGTCCTCACAAGCAAGGTCTTGGTGGTTGGGGTGAATATCTTGGTTACGAGAAACAAGATAACTCTGAATTCAATGAGCAAGGCTGGCAGATTTACTCACCAAAAATGTTAGAATACTGTACGCAAGACGTGCAGTTAAATACAAGAGTGTATCATGTTTTACTAGCAGAACTTAAAAAGGCTAATGAAAACAATAGCTTAATTAAGAAAGGCTTACGTGTTGAACATGATATTGGAATATTTGAGTCTGAAGTTCGTAAGAAAGGTTGGCTGTTTGATTTGAATCGTGCAAAGCATAATCTAAATGTTATGCATAAACACATGAATAAAATTGAGTCAATTGTAGAACCAAAACTTGGAACTACTAAAGTATTTATTGATAAGACACCAAAGACGGCAAAGTATACCAAAGCGGGTTACTATACTGCCGTAACTACTCGTATCTTATCGGAATACTTGGGTCGTACCGTCTTAGCTGAAGAGGCCGTGTCTGACAGCCCACCCGTGCTGCCTGGTGATGAGTTTCAACGGTTTACTATAGAACCTGTTACTTTATCAAACATGGACCTGGTAAAAGAGTGGTTGTATACAATAGGCTGGGTACCTGATGATTGGAACGTAAAGAAAGGACCGACTGGTCAGTGGGTACGCACAGGACCTAAGCTAACTTCAACATCATTGGCTAAGCTTGGTCGTATCGGTAAACTGGTTGATAGATATTATACTATTAAGAACCGTGCGGCTACTATAAACTCATGGTTAGAGAGACTTAAATATGACGAATCAAATAATCCTAGACTTCATGGTAGGATGTGGACTGTTGGTACTCCAAGTTTCCGCTGTCGTCATGAAGTTATCGTTAACTTGCCGGCAGTTGATGCTCCGTATGGTCGCATGCTTAGAGAACTCTTTATTGCTGAGACAGGTTATAGAGTTGTTGGCGCTGACAGTGCTGGCAACCAGCTCCGTGGTCTTTGTCACTACGTCGGCAATAACGATTACACCGACCTTGTCATTAACGGTGATCAACATTCACGGAATGCTAGTGTTTTGGGTTGCAATCGGAGCGTGGCTAAGTCTTTTCTTTACGCTATTCTCTTTGGTGCGGGTGATGCAAAGCTTGGTCAAACGCTGTGTGGAGTAAGCGATGCAAAGAAAGGACGAGAAGCCAGAGCTGCATTCATGGCTAACTTACCAGGATTCGGCTCGTTGGTCGAAAAACTCAAAGAAATATATAACCGATATGGATGTATACCAGGTCTTGACGGCCGTAAGGTGTATGCGCGTAGTGATTATCAGGTACTTAATTATTTATTGCAAGCTGCAGAAGGCGTTACTTGTAAAGCGGCTACAAGCTATGCTATGAATAAGATTAATGATGAGAAACTTGACGCGTATCCAGCTATCTTTTATCATGACGAAATAGCTTATATTGCTAGTGATAAAGACGCTAAACGTGTTGGTGAAATACTACAAGAGTCTTTTCGTGAAGCACCAAAAGATTTCGGTGTAATGTGTATGGATGGTGGTGACTATAAGATTGGAGAAAGTTATGCAGACGTCCATTAATTTATTCGGTGACGGGTTTAATTATACTTGTCACCCAATACCAGATAACTGGGAAACTAAAGATTGGTTTTCTAAAATTAAATCTGAATACGAGTCTGATAAAACCAAAATAGTAGAGTGTTATAGCTCTTACTATAATCCAGGTTTTGACGCGTTAACGTGTCCAGCTGAGTGGTTATATCGGAAAGACTTACAGCCTAAAGGAGAATGGGGAGTAGAAGTTAAATGGCAAAGCGTATAGTAAAAGATAACATGTATTTTGAATTGAAACCTCGTAAAAGGACTACTTTTACAGGCAAAAAATACAAAACACGAAAGAAATATAGAGGACAAGGTAGATGAAAGTATTTATAGATGCTGACAGTATTCTATTTAAGGCTGCTTGTACCCAAGATAATAAGCATGATACTAGAAACGTAGTCGATAGAGTTATTAGAGATACTTTGGTAGATTGCTTTTCAAACGAAGCGTATCTTGCGGTTAAAGGTAAAGGTAATTTTAGATATGACATTTATGAAGGCTACAAGGCTTCACGCAAAGAAGTCAAGATGGAGGAAAATCTTCGTGAACGTCTTAATGACGCTTATTTTCATATCATTGATAAGTGGAATGCTGTTCCAGCAGATGGTATGGAAGCCGATGATTTGGTTTGTATCTGGGCTCATGAAGCTCGTGAAGCAGAAGACGATTGGATTATTGCGCATATTGACAAAGACATAAATCAAATTGCAGGTAATCACTACAACTATAACAGTAAAGTAGTTTACTTCGTTGATGACGATACAGCAGACATGAACTTTTGTACGCAACTTTTGATTGGCGATGCGGGTGATTGCATACCTAAAATCCGTAAAGGATATGGTATAAAGACTGCGCAAAAGGCCTTACAAGATACGACTTATGAAAACCGTATGGATAAAGTTGTAAGTGAATGGCAACGCCAGTATGGACGTGGTTGGGAAAACCAACTAAACATGATAGGTAATCTCATATATATGAAGAGGACTTGGGACATGGAGGAATGGCGATATGAAGATCGTTATACCGGGAAAGCCGATGTCGGCAAACCGGATGGAGGGAATACGAGCAATAGTAACAAAGGACGGACGGAAGTTCACTCAAACGTATCCAACGGAGGAGTACAAGAACTTTCTGATGAGGTTCAAGGAAGCTACGGACTCGATGGAATGGGAGTTCGATACCACGAAGCCATTGAAGATAACTTTGACTCCAAAGTTCAGCAATAAAGCGAGTGATCTTGACAATGTTGCAAAGCCTACATTAGATGCTTTGCAGCATGTCTTTGATTGGAACGATAAATACGTATACGAAATACACATGTATAAGGAACTAGTTAAGAAAGGCGAAGAGAGGTTAGATATTCTCATTGAAGAACTCAAAGAAACTGATTGATGACATCGTTGAACAAGATGCTATGATACTTGAACAGCTTAGCCAAAAGTCTAGAGCTAAAAATCGTAGACATCAAAAGCAAATTAACGCTATGAAAAAGAAAATTAGAAAGAAAGAAAGATATGATCGTGAGTGGAACTGAGAAAATTGTAAACTTACACGGAAACAAAAGGTATCCATGTCCTGATTGTGGCAGCTCTGACGGAGTCATGATAGACCCTAACGACGGACATACCTACTGTTTTGCGTGTCAAACAAGAAAGAAGGAATACATGGGAGATGAACAACCCACTACCAATAAGCGTATTGTTGGATCAACTGACATCACCGATATTCATAACTATCCTAGTCTTGATATGCCTAGTAGAGGTATTCAGAAGGATGTAGTTGAATTCTTTGGTGTAAAGACTCACCAATACAACGATAAACCAGCTCATTTCTATCCGTATGGAGATGATTGCTATAAGATTCGTATCTTACCAAAAGAATTTAGAGTATTAGGCAAGCCGCAGCAGCTCTTCGGGCAACGAGAGTTTACTTCAGCGGGTAAAATGCTAGTAATTACAGAAGGCGAGGTTGATGCACTCAGCGTAGCACAAGCGTCATACAATACGAGCAAAAAGGTTTGGCCTGTTGTATCAATTCCATCAGCAAATCAGCTAACAGTATTACTTGAGCATCGTGCTTGGGTAAGACAATTTCAAAATGTAATATTGTGGTTTGATAATGATGAAGCAGGTCAAAAGGCTGTACAAGCAGCTGCAAAGATTATTGGTTTCGATAAAGTAAAAGTAGTACATACTGAGAAATACAAAGACGCCAACGAATGTTTGCTTGATCAAGGCTCAGCTGCTGTAAACCAGGCTATATGGTCAGCAAGTACTTACTCACCCGCGGGTATTGTAACAGGTGAAAAGATCTGGGACCAGTTCAAAGACCGTAGAGCTACAGAGTCTATACCATATCCTGATTGTCTTGACGGTTTGAATGAGAAACTTAAAGGACTAAGGCAAGGTGAAATTACCTTGTTTACTAGTGGTACAGGTTCTGGCAAAAGTACAATTATCAAAGAGATTATTCTAAATTTGCTTGATAAAACTGAAGATAAGGTTGGCTTGATTTCGTTGGAAGAAAGCGTTGGCGATACAGCTGAAAAGTTTATCAGTATGGCTATCGAACGAAACTTGTCTGATGAAGAAGTGCCTGATGAAGAGCTGCGTAAAGGCTTTGATAGAGTTTTCAGCGATGAAAGACTTGTCTTACTTGACCACCAAGGCTCAGTTGGTGACGACTCTCTTATAGATAAGATAGAATACATGTGTTTGATGGGATGCAAATACCTAGTTCTTGATCACATTACTATTGCTGTTTCGGAAGGAGTTGAAGGCAAAGAAGGTAATGGAGCTATCGACAAAGTTATGTCTGATCTACTTAAGATAGTAAAGAAACATAACGTTTGGCTAGGTCTTATCAGTCATTTACGTAAGTCAGGAGGTAAAGCTTTTGAAGAAGGAAACATGGCCTCAATCGACGACGTCAAAGGTTCAGGCTCAATCAAACAAATCTCATTTGATATTATCGCGTTCTCAAGAAACCTTACAGCAGAAACAGATGAAGAACGAAATAAGGTACGATTCACAGTCCTTAAATCACGATTCACAGGTCTCACCGGACCAGCTGGAGCTGCCGTTTACAACCGAGAAACGGGACGATTAATAAATGATACAACCGGATTTTCAATAGGATAATCATGGGAAAGCTTAAAAACAACAGGATCAAAGAAGATGATCTATACATGGGTATCGCCGAGCTAGTTTCTCGGCGGTCTCATGACGCGAAGCATAAGGTGGGAGCAGTAATAGCAAAAGGTAACCAAATCTTAAGCTATGGCTGGAATGGTACACCACATGGTATGCAAAACGAAACACGCCATGCTGATGGCACAACTAAATGGGAAGTAATTCATGCTGAAGCTAACGCAATCTGTAAATTGGCTACATCAAACGCGTCGTCGGAAGGTGCCACGTTATATGCGACTCTATCACCGTGTACTGAATGCACTAAGTTATTGCTTCAATCGCGTATAAAACGAGTTGTGTTCAAAGAATCATATCAGCCAGAGGCTTTGTTGTTACTTATAAATAACGGAGTTGAAGTTGAGAAGTATTAAAGTAAGAGAAGGTACCGATGAAGTAGTTAAATATCCTGAAGAAATGTATTGCGTATACGTACATAAAGATCCAGAAACGTTAGACGTAGTATATGTAGGTAAAGGTACACTTCATCGACCATTTCAAATAACTCATAGAGGATATGACCATCATGTATGGCTATTGGAAAAGTTAGAACAGTTTGAAATACAAGAAATTGTAGAAATTAAGGGTGGAAATATGACTGAAGCAGAAGCTTTGATTGTAGAAGCCCATGAAATTAAATGCTGCTTAAGGCATGGTTGTAGCTTATATAATGTAGCTCACAATCCATACCGCAGAACGAGGAGAAAGAATGCAAGAGATAATAAACTATCTGGAGCAGAAAGTGGAGTCAACGCCCCAACGTTGGGCAGTGAAGCTAGTAAAGGAACACAACCTCTCGATCAAGCAGTTAGTGTATGATGCACTTACCGTATTGCAATACCACTTTCGTAAAACTTCTGTCTCTGAGTCTGCAACATGCAAGCTTACAGCGGCATCAGTTGCTATCGGTAAGAACGTATTTATGAAGAACGGCCAAGAGCTAGGTTTTCGAGCAGACGTTACGCTTGGAGATCTAGTTCTTGAAGGTTTTTATGAATGTAGATATATTAAGATCTACCGTGCACCAACAGAAGCACAGATCGCTTGGGAAAATAACCCAGTAGGCAAGCGTCCGTTTAGCAGAGCACCTTATATGATTGAAACCGGAGAACGATGGTTAGAAATAGGAACTTTACCAGACGTAGTAATTGACGAGCTAATTCAAAATACTACGTTTGAACCTATAAAGCCTATTACTCGACTATTTCAGGACAACGGGTTTCCCATCATTAAACATTGGGGATTTGACAGAGATAAAGAGTTCAAGTCTCTACTTAATGAGCCATTTGTAAATGCTATTAATAAACTACAAAGCACTGCATGGCTTATTGATGAAGACATTTTAAACGTAGTAAAAGCAAACAAAAGCAAGTTTGTAGAAGAAAAGTTAAAGGTGTCTGATAATACTGGCAAAAATTATCGTTACTGTATATTCGGAAACAATAGA
>Ga0181575_10000170_pt1 | contig 46685 bp, 45 predicted proteins | sample 101ome_23_FD_145599 | JGI IMG/M metagenome (GOLD analysis project Ga0181575, IMG submission 145599) | Coastal salt marsh microbial communities from the Groves Creek Marsh, Skidaway Island, Georgia - 101411CT metaG (spades assembly) | ecosystem: Environmental > Aquatic > Marine > Intertidal zone... | reverse complement strand
GGGCACGGCGTTGCTCGGGGTCACAGCGGTGATAGCCGAGTCGTATGAGCGGATCCACCGGTCGAATTTGATCGGGATGGGTGTTCTGCCATTGCAGTTTCCCGAGGGTGCCAGTGCTGCGTCGCTGGGACTCGAAGGTGACGAGACGATCAGCATTTCGATGATCGACGAGATGAACGGCGGGCCAGTGCCGAGCACGGTGCCGGTAGAAGCCGTGTCACCATCGGGCCGCATCGTGGAATTCTCCGCCACCGTGCGTATCGACACTCCTGGTGAGGCGGATTACTACCGGCACGGCGGGATTCTGCCGTTCGTACTGCGGTCGCTGCTGTAGCGCCTGCGGATCGGTCTGCAGGCTCGTCGTTGAGCACATTTGCCGCTGGTCATGGGGCACACCGGGGAGGCTGTGATGGTGCCGTCCCACGGCTTCGGGCCTAGACTGCCGGGGCGATGAACCACACCTATCGACTCCTCGAGCGGATCCGAAGCCCCCATGATGTGCGGGCGCTCCCGCCATCTGAGGTACCGCATTTGGCGGAGGAGATCCGGTCATTCCTGGTGGAGAAGGTAGCCGCTACCGGTGGGCACCTGGGCCCCAATCTCGGCGTCGTGGAGCTCTCGATCGCCCTGCATCGGGTCTTCTATTCACCCGACGATGCCATCATTTGGGATACCGGACACCAGGCGTACGTGCACAAGATCCTTACCGGACGCAGCCCCGACTTCGACTCCCTGCGACGCGAAGGCGGCCTGTCGGGATATCCCTCCCGGGAGGAGAGCGCTCACGACATCGTCGAGAACTCCCATGCGTCCACCGCGATCTCCTACGCCGATGGCTTGGCCAAGGCGTGGGAGCGCCGAGGGCTTCTCGGTTCCCGGCACGTGGTCGCGGTCATCGGCGACGGCGCGCTGACCGGGGGGATGGCGTGGGAAGCGCTCAACAACATCGCGGCGTCCAAGCGCCCGGTGGTGATTGTGGTGAACGACAACGAGCGGTCATACTCGCCGACCATCGGCGGCCTCGCCCACCATCTCGCGACACTGCGCACCACGCGCAACTACGAACGGTTCATGACGTGGGGGAAGGGATTCCTTCAACGCACTCCCTTTGTAGGTCGTCCGCTCTATGACGCACTGCACGGAGTGAAGAAGGGCGTCAAGGACGTGGTAGCGCCCCAGGGTCTGTTTGAGGATCTCGGGTTGAAGTACATCGGCCCCGTCGACGGCCACGACGAGCAGGAGCTCGAATTCGCTCTGGGGCGCGCACGCGATTTCCAGCAGCCGGTGATCGTCCATGCGATCACGACCAAGGGGCGTGGCTACGCCCCGGCCGAAAACGACGAAGCGGATCGTTTTCACGGTGTCGGAGTGATCGACCCGGACACCGGCCAGCCCCTGACGCAATCCGGACCAACGTGGACATCGATCTTCGCTGACGAGATGCTCCAGATCGGACGCGACGAGACTGACGTTGTTGCGATCACCGCAGCGATGCTTGGGCCCACCGGCCTAGAGCGCTTCGCAGCGAGCTACCCGGATCGGACCTATGACGTGGGGATCGCCGAGCAGCATGCGGCTACGAGTGCCGCCGGCCTGGCCTTCGGTGGATTGCACCCCGTGGTGGCGGTCTATGCCACATTCCTCAATCGGGCCTTCGATCAGGTCCTGATGGATTGTGCGTTGCACAGCGCAGGCGTGACGTTCGTGTTGGACCGTGCCGGCGTTACCGGTGACGATGGACCGAGCCATAACGGAATGTGGGATATGGCGATGCTGGGCGTCGTTCCCGACTTACACCTCGCGGCGCCCCGCGATGAGTCAACCTTGCGCCGTGCGCTCCGGGAGTCCATTGCGATCGCCGACGCACCATCGGTGGTTCGCTTTCCCAAGGGTGCTCTCAGTCCGGACATCCCGTCTGTGCGCACGCAGGGGGGAATCGATGTTCTCTTTGACCACGATCAAGACGAGGTGGATGTCCTCATCGTGGCTATCGGCAGTTTCTGCAGCATCTCGCTCGACGTGGCGGCGCGACTGCGAGATCAGGGGATCACGACCCGTGTGGTTGACCCACGGTGGGCGTTACCGATCTCCCCGGACCTCGTCGACATGTGCCGAACGGGTCGACGTGTGGTGGTGATCGAGGACGGAGTTCGGGTGGGCGGTATCGGTGCCGGAATCTCTCAGGCGATGCAGGATGCCCACGTGGTGGCCCCGACCCGTCTCTTTGGAATTCCTCGAACCTTCCTGCCACACGGCAAACGGCAGCAGATTCTCGAGCACATCGGGTTGAGCAGTCAGCAGATTTCCCGAGACATCGTCGAATGGGTCGCGGCGGAGCCAGCCGATTCGCCTACGTCGGAAGAGACGCAACGCCCGGTGCCAAGAACCGCTGGCCCGTAACCCGTTCCGAGGTTCCCGTCCTGTCCAGCAACGGGGTCAATCCACCCAGCCAGAAGGGCCAACCGGCGCCCAAGATCATGCACAGGTCGATGTCTTGAGCCTCGGCCACGACTCCTTCATCCAGCATCCGACGAGCCTCATCGGCGAGTGCGTCGAGAGCGCGGGCGCGGATCTGCTCCTCGTCAAGAGCGGTGTCACCACGCTGATAGACCTCGGCCACGCGCGGGTCCAGCGTGGCTGTTCCGTCGTCGTTCCACACCCAGACCGCATTCAGTCCGTTATCCAGCATGCGTTGCAGATTGGGGGAGAGGTAGTAGCGGTCGGGGAAGGCCTCGTGCATAGAGGCCGACGTGTGTGCAGCCACGCCCATCCCCACCAGTTGCAAGAGGGAGAACGGGGACATCGGTAGTCCGAGGGGGTTCATTGCCCGGTCGGCCACCTCGAATTCAGAGCCTTCGTCGACAGCCCGCGTGATTTCGCTGAGGTAGCGGATCAGCAGCCGATTGACCACGAACGCAGGTGCGTCGGCCACCAGCACGCAGGACTTCTTCAATTCCTTGCCGACGGCGAAGGCGGTCGCCACGGATGCGTCATCTGTCTTCTCCGCACGCGCAATCTCGAGCAGGGGCATGACGGCGACGGGGTTGAAGAAGTGAAAACCAACGACGCGCTCGGGATGCCGCAGATCCGAGGCCATGGCGGTTACCGACAGCGAGGACGTGTTCGTTGCCAGGATGCAGGTCTCAGAGACGACGTCCTCGATCGCGGCGAAGACCTCCTTCTTGACGGACAGGTCTTCGAAGACGGCTTCGAGAATGAATTCGGCACCGGCGAAGGCAGCGACGTCGGTGCTTCCGGAGACCAAGCCCTTAAGCCGACTCGCCTTGTCCGCCGAGAGGCGTCCTTTGGCGGCGAGTGCATCGATATCTGCATGCACGCGACCGACACCGGCGTCGACCCGTTCCTGATCGAGGTCGGTCATCACCACCGGGACCTGCAAGCGTCGAGCGAAGAGCATCGCCAACTGGCTCGCCATCAGGCCAGCGCCCACGATGCCGACTTTGGTGACGGGTCGAGCTAGTTCCTTGTCGGGAACACCGACCGGCTTCTTGGCTCGTCGTTGCACCAAGTCGAAGGAATATAAAGAAGCGCGCAGGTCATCGCCCATCACCAAATCAGTCAGAGCGGTGTCTTCTGCAGCGAAAGCATCGTCCCGGTTTGCGGTCTTGGCAGCCGCGACAAGATCCAGGGCACGGTACGGAGCTGGGGTGGCCCCGTGGATGCGTGCGTCGACACCAGCCCGGTATCCCGCGACGACCTGATCCCACGACTCCGTGTCCGCAGCGGGCCGTTCAATGCGTGTCCTACCGGAGATAACGTCATCGGCCCACGCGAGCGACTGCTCGAGGAAGTCGGCGGGCTCGAAGACCACATCGACGACACCGAGTTCGGCGGCCTGTGCCGGCCGCAGCTGCTTGTTCTGATTCATCGAGTTGTTGATGATCACGTCCAACGCCCGCTGGGGCCCGATGAGGTGCGGCAGCAGCCACGCCCCGCCCCACCCGGGCACCAGTCCGAGAAAGACCTCCGGCAGGGAGAGTCCCGCCGCACTGGCGTCGAGGGTGCGGTAGTTGCAGTGCAGGGCCAGTTCGAGACCACCGCCCATGGCCGCGCCGTTGACGAATGCGAACGTGGGAACGGATAGCTCGCCGAGTCGACGGAAGACATCGTGGCCGAGCTTGGCGAACTCTTCGATGATGCTGGAGTCGGCGACGACTCCGATGGCTGACAGATCAGCACCCACCGCGAAGATGAAGGGTTTTCCCGTGACGCCGATACCGACGATGCCGGGCGTCGCTGCTGCCTCGTCAATGGCGGCTTGCAGCGACCGCAGGCCCTGCGGACCGAACGTCGACGGGCGCGTGTGGTCTCGACCGTTGTCCAGCGAGATGAGGCCAAAGGTGCCGCTGGGGATGTCGACAAGCCGGAGCCTGGATTCCGTGACGACCTCGTCGGGGAATGTCACGTCACTCACTTGGCGTCCTCCTCGACCCGCTCCCAGATCACAGTGCCGCCCATACCGAGGCCGATACACATCGTCGTGATGCCGTATCGAGCATCGGGGTTGGCTTCAAAGTCCCGAGCGAGGTTCGTCATCAAGCGGATACCACTGGATGCGAGGGGGTGACCCACCGCGATGGCACCACCCATGGGGTTGACCCGCGGATCATCGTCGGCGATGTCGAAGTGATCAAGGAATGCGAGAACCTGCACGGCGAATGCTTCGTTGATTTCGAACAGATCAATGTCGGCGATAGTCATGCCGGCTCGTTGCAAAGCCTTCTCGGTGCTTGGGACGGGTCCGACACCCATCACTTCGGGCTCGACACCAGCGAAAGCGAACCCGACCATGCGCATCTTTGCGGACAACCCGAGTTCGCGGGCCACTCCCTCGGACGCGAGAACGGCACCGGTGGCGCCGTCGGTGAGCGCCGATGCGTTGCCGGCGGTGACCCGTCCATGCGGACGGAACGGAGTCTTCAATCCGGCCAGGCCTTCCATCGACGTTCCCGGGCGCGGACCTTCGTCGGTCGTGACGTAACCCCAACCGTTCTCGGCGTCACGTGTGGCGACGGGGACGAGGTCGGGTTGCAGCAGGCCGTTGGCGTACGCCTTAGCTGTCTTCTCCTGGCTCGCCACTGCGTAGGCGTCCGCACGCTCCTTGGTCAGGTGCGGGAATCGGTCGTGGAGGTTCTCGGCGGTCTTGCCCATGAGCAACGCTTCCGGGTCGACCAGCTTCTCGGCCAGGTAGCGGGGGTTCGGATCGATTCCTTCGCCCATCGGGTGATGCGTCATGTGTTCGACGCCTCCCGCGATCGCCACGTCGTAGGCACCCGCCATGATCGACGCCGACAGCGTGGTCACCGCCGTCATTGCTCCGGCGCACCAACGGTCGATGGAGTAGCCGGGGACCGTGCTCGGCAGACCGGACAACAGGGCCACCGAACGTCCAATATTCATGCCTTGGTCGCCCGTTTGGGTGGCGGCAGCGACCGCGATGTCGTCGATGCGCTCGGGAGGCAGTGACGGATTCCTGCGCATCAACTCGCGGATGACCTTGACCATGAGGTCATCGGCTCGGGTGTGGGCGTAGAGGCTTCCGGCGCGGGCGAAGGGCGTACGTGCCCCATCGACGAAAACGACAGGCTGAAGGCTGCTCATGGATGGCTCCTTGACGGCGGCGTGAGAGCCATATGTTACTCGCTAGTAACTTAAGTTTCTACCCCCGTGAGGGCTTTCACCAGTCCCGGTGTGCAGAGGTCTATTTGCCACGCCCGCGCCTCGCCAGCGGCGAGATAGGCCCGAATGCTGTCCTCGGTCACAGGGGCGGGCGGATCCCAACACAACCGGCGCAACAGGTCTGGAGTGAGAAGGATCTCCGGTGCCACGTCCCAGGATTCGACCAGGTGGTCCATCCACTCGCGAGCGGCGGCGAGGCGTGCGGCTGCCGCCGGATCCTTGTCCGACCACGAACGTGCCGGCGGTGGACCGTCAGTGCGCGCAGGTCGTGACGGCCACTGATCCTCGGGCAGACAGCGAGCCTTTTCGAGCGCCGCCCACCACCGATCCCGATATCTCCGGGCAGCGCGGCCGTGGAACCCCTTGGTCGTCAACAACCCGGGCGCGTCGGCCGGGTCGGCGAGAACGGCTGCCACGATCGCTGAATCCGGGATGAGTCGCCCGGGTGCGGTGTCCGTGCGCTGCGCGATGGCGTCTCGCTCCTGCCACAGACCGCGAGCCAACGCCCACTGTCGAGGCGATCGCAACTTGTGCATGCCCGAGAGGCGACGCCACGGTTCAGGTCCCTTGTCTTTGGGCTGAAAGCCGCGAAGGTGTTCGAACTCCTGGGCGGCGATATCCCATCGATCCGCAGTGATGAGTTCGGCGTGCAGGGCATTACGCAATTCGACGAGCACTTCGACGTCGAGGGCGGCGTACGTGAGTTGTCCCGTACTCAGCGGTCGCTTCGACCAGTCCGTGGCGCCGTGGCCCTTCTCGAGTTCAAAGCCGAGCTCGCTCGCCACCAGTGCGGCCAGGCTGACGCGCTCGCGCCCCAGGATTCGTCCGGCAACTTCGGTGTCGAACAGCGAATGGGGGCGTAGGCCGACTTCCTCCAGACATGGCAGGTCTTGGGTTGCGGCGTGCAAAATCCACTCCGCTTCGCCGATGGCGTCGTTTAGCGGTGTCTGGTCGGGCACCGCAATCGGATCAATCAGGGCGGTGCCGGCGCCCGTCCGGCGCACCTGAATCAGATAGGCCCGCATGGAGTAGCGGTATCCCGACGCTCGCTCGGCATCGAGCGCGACGGGTCCTGATCCCCGCTCGATGGCACGGGCGTAAGCCTGCAGAGCATCCAGGGTGTCGATGACCGGCGTTAGGCCATCCCGCAGAGTCAAAGGCTCCAGCGGGGGAGAGGCATCGATGGTTTCGGAGTCGTCTGTGTGATTCGAGTCTCCTGCAGGCCCGTCGGTGGTGGGCGTCACGTGTGGGTGGCCCGACGCCCACCCACGGTGGCGACACCCGCCGGAACAGGAGGGAGGCCGGCGAGGGTAGCCAGAATCTCGATCCACAAGGCCAGATGAACGGTGAGGTCATCATCGAGGGGGGTCCACGACGCGCGAATCTCGACCAGCCCATCACCCGGCCGCTCGGCCATGCTGCCGAACGAGGTTCCCGACGACACGGTGACCGTCCCGCCCAATTGGGCCACCTCGTGGTTGTCCAGGGCCTCGGTCACCCAACTCCATGCCACCTCGTGGATGAGCGGATCGGCCAGCAACTCGGGCTCGACGTCGCAGCGAGCGAAGATGACGATGCGGTCGTTTCCTTCCCATTCATCCACGCCGTCCGGATCGTGCAGGACGACGAATCGACCGGATGCGGATTCCACATGCGCTCCGACGGAGGCCGCTGAGCCGTCTGTGACGGCATCGGCGGTGAGGGTGAACGCCTGAGGCGCGAGCCGCTGCGGAGACGGGGCCTGCTCGATCGAGAATTCCGGGCGGATCGGCACATCAAGCAGGGGTCGTACGCGGGCCTCGAACGCCTCGTGGGGTTGGGGAACGCTGTGCACTCGGTCAGGCTACGGCGAAGAGACGTCGCTGGCGGGTGGGCACGCCGACCGGGTGCTCAGACCCTGGTCAGAGCCCGTCGTTCTGGCCCGTCTCATCGACGGGATCGTCGTCGAGTTCGAGACAGATTGAGTTGATGCAGTAGCGCAGATCGGTAGGCGTCGGGTACCCCTCACCTTCGAAGACATGGCCGAGGTGTCCACCACAGGAAGCGCAGCGCACTTCGGTGCGGACCTGTCCTAGGGATGTGTCCTGCAGCAAGACGACTGCGTCGGAGTCTTGCGGCGCGTAGAAGCTGGGCCATCCGCAGTGCGAATCAAACTTCGTCGCGGAGCGGAACAACTCCGCGCTGCAGGCACGACATCGGTAGGTTCCGGCGCGCGTGGTATCGGTGTATTCGCCAATGAAAGGTGGCTCGGTGCCTGCTTCACGCAGCACGTAGTACGCCTGGGCACCGAGAAGGTCTCGCCATTCACTGTCAGTCTTGGTCACCGGGTACTCGGAGCCATCTGGACGAAGGCCTCCATCGTGGGCAGGGGTAGACGAAGTCATGCTCCAGTCTCCCACGAGGTCGGGATCAATACGTCAATGTCGTCACGAGGTCCAGTCCGTCATTCGCAGATCGCCAGCGCGCGCCAGGCGGTAGGTCCTGTTCACGAAGGGCGTGGCCGTCGTGGTGAATGTGGAATTCAATACGCCCATCGTTGTCGTGCACACCACCGCGGGAAGTCGCTCAGTGACACCGATTCCGCGCCAACAGAACCACCTGTGAGACCGAGGAGCACGGAGTTGACGGTTGCCCCGAGCGTGTATGCCTGCCACGAGATGACCCACCGGCCCCCAACTCGTTGAGCGAAGGTCGGCGCCGACTCCGGTACGGTCCCGTCCAGAGACGAACCACGCGCGATCACACGTCTCAGCATGACACCCGCGCGGCCGAATCGCTGGATGAGGGATAGACATGAGCGACATGCTGGATACCCGCGCGGCCTGGCTATCGGAATCGGATCTGGAGTCGGCCCGGGAACGCGTTCCGATGGTCTACGTGGACGCCGTTCCCGTACGCACGGACGAGCGGGGGCAGGTAACGACGGTCGGTTTGCTGTTGCGTGGCCTACCCGACGGCTCGATTAGTCGCGCGGTGGTGTCCGGTCGCGTCCTGTACGGGGAGCGGGTGCGGGACGCACTCCTGCGGCACTTGGAAAAGGACCTCGGACCTATGGCCCTTCCTCAAGTCCCCACGTCTCCTCAACCGTTCACCATCGTCGAGTACTTCCCCGACGAGACCGTGACGGGTTTTCATGACCCGCGCCAGCACGCCGTGTCCTTGGCCTATGTCGTTCCGATCGACGGCGACTGCGCCCCCAGTCAAGACGCTCTCGACCTGGTCTGGGTGACTCCCCAAGAGGCCACGAGCCCTGCCTTTCAGCAGGAGATGAGTGGCGGTCAGGGCCGGCTGATTCGGATGGCCCTGGCCGATTCCGGACAGTTGCCTTAGTCGCGTCCCGGCGGATCGGGAAACTGCGGCGCACGCTTGTGTGCGCGAGCCTCGAGTGCCTCCGCGAGGTCTGGCCAGGTAAAGGCTTCCGCCATCGCGTCCAGAGCCTTCGACACCGCGTCCGTCAAGGTGAGGCCGTCAGCCTCGAGCAACTGCCGCTTCATCATGGCGGTGGACCGCGGGGAACTGCTGGCGGCGACCTCGCGTGCCCAGGTCAGTGCCGAGGTGACCGGATCGCTGCTGCCGGTTGCCAGTCCGAGGTTGGCCGCCTCGTCGCCGGTGACGGTCCGTCCCGTCAGCAGCAGATCCGTGGCGACGGGTAGGCCGACGAGCCGTGGAAGGAGCCACGCGATGCCGTATTCGGCAACGAGTCCTAGGCGCGCAAACGTCGTGCTTAGGGTGGCATCGGATGCCACGAAGCGAGCATCTGCGCTCATCGCCAGCACGAAGCCGATCCCGGCACACGGTCCGTTGATGGCGGTGGCCACCGGTGTCGTCAGCGTCAGTGCCACGAGGGGGAGCGTCTGGACGGTCTGGCCTCGTACGTAGCTAAGGAGATCGTCGGTGCTGCCCGCAAGAGAACTGAGGTCGGCACCCGAGCAGAATCCGCGGCCAGCACCCGTGACGACGATCGCCCGCACGGACGGGTCCGCGTCGAGCTCTTGGAGCGTTGCTGCGTAGAGCGGACCCATCTCCGGGGTCAGCGCATTAAGGCGATCGGGGCGGTTCAGGGTGATGATCGCAATGGATGCATTCTCAGCGTCGCGAGTGATGACAATCGTGCTCTTTTCGACTATCGCGCTGGTCATGTGGTTAGCCAACCACATGTTCGTGGCTGGCGTTTGCCTGCTCTGCTAGCGAGTGGCGACACGGGCGATGAGAATTCCCGTTGATTCTGCTGCCAGTTGCTGTCACCAAGTGACATAGTCCTGCTGTGGATACCGAAGAAGAAGCTCCGTCGTCATCGCGCCCGTGGAGCGCGCGGCGCCCTCAAAGCCTGTTCCTCAGCGTCATCTTCATCGTCGTTGCGGCCGCACTCGTGTGGCAGGCATTCGACTACATAGGCAGAGGCATGGGGGGCGTGGTTCCTTACCTGTTGGTAGTGGGCGGACCCGTCCTTGCTGGCTACTACGTCTGGTACTTCAACATTCGCGACTTCGAGGCAGATGAGCCTGGGCGGACGCCGAGTACGTAGCGGCTACATCCGACACCGTCGCACGGAGTTCGTCGGACAGCGTCAACGGCGACGCCTGCGCGCCGGCACTCTTGGATAGTTTCTGTCCCTCGCTGGTGACAAGCGGATGATGCAGCACGTGCGCCTGGTGGAAGGTGTTGCCGGGTAAGACCCGCGAGATGCGGCGTTGAACGTCGGTGGAGGAAGCGAGATCTTCTCCACGCACAACAAGGTCTATGTGGTCGTCGTGGTCATCGACAACGGACGTCAGGTGGTAGGCGGGGAGATCGTCGCGACGCCAAATGACGGGATCAGGCATCCCGTCGAGATGGAGTCGAGTTGCGGTGCGGCCTACCTGGAATGGGTGATTGCCCTGACGGCATTCCCCCGGACACGAGTCCCATGTGAAGGCGTTCCACTGCGTTCGCGAGCACGTGCAGTGGTACGCCAGGCCTGTCATCCATAACTCTTCCCGGGCCCGTTGATAGCGGTCGAGGCGTTGGTGCTGGGTCCATTGCGCCATGTCGGCGGTGCGTCGCGGTCCGTCGGTCCACGGAATCTCCAGCCACGTTAAGACTCGAAAGATGTCGTCGATGTATTCGTCCCGAACGCGCAGGCGGTCGATGTCGTCGAACCTCAAGGCCACAGCGGCGTCGCAGCTCTCTGCCACGCGCGAAATGACCAGAAAGTTGACGAGGTTCCCTTCATGAACGAAACCGCTGGGTGTCGGCGCCAGGCGTGTTCGCACGCTCCGAGCGTAGGAGACGGGTGTGCTGATGGCTGTTTCTATCCACGGGTGTTAGGTAGTCGACATGTTGCTTCGAGGTGCACGCCAGGCGCACACGTCGAGGGCCCGTGGCATCTCAGGGCTTATCGCCCTGCTCGTAGCTGTTCAGGCCCTAGGTATCTCTGCTGCACTAGCCACGGCAAGCGAGCGCATATGGAAGGACCTCCGGGAAGGCACGGGAATGGTGATCTTGTATCGCCATGCCCTGGCTCCAGGAGGGGGAGATCCGTCAGATTTTGATGTGAAGGACTGCTCCACTCAACGAAATTTGTCTGATGCGGGACGCCGCCAAGCCCGTGACATGGGTGCTGCACTTCGTCAGAACAAGGTCAACGTCCGTCGGGTGCTCAGTAGCCCATGGTGCCGGTCACGGGAAACTGCCGAGTTGATGAAACTTGGCCCCGTCCGCACCATGATGCGGTTTGGTTCAACCTTCACTGCGCCGTCAGCGGTGGCCCAACGCCGGGAGTCCTTGGCGTTGAAAACTATTGCCCGTCAATCGAATCGCTCGGGAGTGGTGGTGGTCTCCAGCCACCAGGCAAACATTGTGGACTTAACGGGCATCGCACCAACATCGGGTGAAGGAATCGTGGTGCGCTACACGGGAGGAGAACTCACCGTGATCGGCCGGGTTCCCGCACCGGCTATTCGCTGATGGCCGCCAATGATTCGCGAGAGGTCGCCATGCGCGAGCGTCGAGGGACAACCATGGGTACAGAGCATGGGGAACGAGATCGGGGCCTGGGGATTGACCCCAGGCCCCACTGCTGTGTCCGAGGGGGGACTTGAACCCCCATGCCCCGTAAAGGGCACTAGCACCTCAAGCTAGCGCGTCTGCCAATTCCGCCACCCGGACGCGGCAATCAAGCGGGGCTCAGCATATCCCTGCGCCCACGACCGCCGACGCGGCAGGATGGAAGCGTGTCCACGGCACCAGGCGAGTCCGTTTCATCCGAAATGGAAGGCGATGCGGTTGCCATTACCCGTGATCTGATTCGTATTGATACGAGTAATTGGGGTCCAGATCCTCGGACAGTGGGCGAGGCAGACGCCGCGGAGTACTGCGCAGAGCGGCTTCGCGAAAACGGGTGGGATCCCGAGGTCATCGTGACGAGCAACGATCGACGCCGGGGTGTCGCCTTACGAATACCCGGGACGGATCCAAGTGCACCAGCGGTGGTGGTGCACGGACACCTAGATGTTGTGCCAGCTGTGGCGAGTGATTGGACCCATCCGCCATTCGCGGCAGAAGTGGACGACGGTTTCATCTGGGGCCGAGGCGCCGTGGACATGAAGAACATGGACGCAATGATCATGGCTGTCGTGCGTCACTGGGGTCGAACCGGAGAGCGACCCCGACGTGACGTCATTGTGGTGTTCTTCCCCGACGAGGAAGCCGGCATGGTGCACGGGTCTCGTTGGTTCGTCGACAATCGACCTGATCTTTTTGCCGGCGCCTCCGAGGCCATCGGTGAGGTCGGAGGTTTCTCACTTTCCATCTCGGACGATCTACGGCTCTACCCGATACAGACAGCGGAAAAGGGCATTAAGTGGCTGAGGCTCAGGGCATCCATGCGCGCTGGACACGGTTCGATGATCCATACGGACAATGCAGTGACCGAGTTGGCGGACGCTGTGGTGCGCATCGGACGTCATCGATGGCCCATTCGTCGAACGAAGACCGTCGACCGCTTCCTTGCGGATCTTTCCCAGGCCTACGGGCTAGAACTCCGCGAAGATGACACGGAGGCGATACTGGCCAAGCTCGGAACGCTCGGCATGCTCGTGGGGGCAACCTTGCAAAACACGGCCAACCCCTCGATGTTGGAAGCGGGTTACAAGGTCAATGTCATTCCGACCGAGGCGGTGGCGCACGTCGACGGGCGATTCTTACCGGGATACGAAGCTGAATTCGACGAGACCATCCGGTCACTGGTGGGCGAGCACATCGACATCGAGACACTCAATGACGATGTCGCAGTAGAGACATCTTTCGAAACGACGACCTTCGAGCTGATGGCCAGCGTTCTGCGTCACGAAGATCCCGCGGCCCGCGCCGTTCCTTACATGATCAGCGGTGGGACCGATGCGAAGGCTCTGTCCAGCCTCGGCATTGCCTGTTACGGCTTCTCTCCGTTACGAATGCCCGAGAACCTCGACTATTGGCGGCTGTTCCATGGCGTCGACGAGCGAGTGCCGATCGACGGGCTCACGTTCGGTGTGCGCACCCTGCACAGATTCTTGATGGCCTGCTAGCTCCCCCTATGCGGTACGCATGACGCGGTAGACCCGCCGGCGCAGACGGTAGTGACGTCTGCCATCACGGAAAATGCGTGTGCGGTCGAGCTCCCATCGGCCGGTTTCGGCGGTGGAGGTGAGAATCTGCCGGGCCTCCTCGCGTGGGGTATCGCGCGAGACGCTCACCTCGCGGAATTCCCAGGTGCTGTGGCGCTGCGACATCTTGCGAGCCTACGCCGACAAGCGTGCGTTTATCGGCGTTGCGCCCAACCAGCCTCGGGATACCCCGCATCTGGCTCGGAAATGTCATCAAGGGCGGTGACAATCTCGGTCGGCAAGTCGAGTTCTTCACTGCCGAGGGCCGAGATCAACTGTTGCGTCGTGCGAGCGCCGACGATCGGGGCGACAACGCCGGGGCGATCGCGCAGCCACGCGAGGGCAACCTCACCCGGTGCCGCATCGAGGCCTTCGGCGGCGGTGCAGACCGCGTCCACGATGCGATGAGAGCGTTCATTGTTGTAGGCGTTGACGAACCCGCTGGTGTCCGGATTCCCGCCGCGAGAATCAATGGGGATGGAGTGCCGGTACTTGCCTGTCAAAACCCCGCGGCCGAGGGGAGACCACGGCAATATGCCGATTCCCAGTGATGGGGCAGCGGGGACGATCTCTCGCTCGATTCCCCGCTCGAGCAAGGAGTACTCCATCTGGGTCGTGACGAAGGGGGCGACGCCGCGTGTTTCCTGCAGCGTGCAGGCGCGCGCGGTTTGCCACCCGCTGTAGTTGGAGATTCCGACGTAGCGGGCTTTCCCTGACCGCAGAGCGTGGTCGACGGCGGACAGCGTCTCTTCGATCGGTGTCCAGGAGTCCCATCGATGCAGTTGCCATAGATCAACGTGGTCGACGTCCAAACGCTTCAAGGACGCCTCCAGGGCGCTCACCAGGTGGCCCCTGCTCGCATCCAGCCGACGCTCAGTGTCGGGACGTTGCACTGCCTTGGTGGCGAGCACGATGTCGGCGCGGCAATCGAATTCCTGGATGAGCATGCCGAGCATTTCCTCGCTCACGCCCTTGGCATAGCTGTCGGCGGTGTCGATCAGAGTGCCGCCAACATCCAAGAATGCAGCCAACTGATCGCGCGCCTCGTACTCATCGGTTTGGCGGCCCCAGGTCATGGTGCCGAGGCCGATGCGTCCCACCCAGAGCCCGGATTTTCCGAGCGGTCGTTGCTGCATAGGCGCACGCTATTGGTCAACGGGCCGTGAAGGCGGCTTTGGCCCTAGGGTGGCGTTATGAAATTGGGAGTGAACCTGGGTTACTGGGGCGCCGGTAACGATGCCGACAATCTCGAAGTGGCTCGCGAAGCCGACCGTCTGGGCTACGCGGTGGCCTGGGCAGCCGAGGCTTACGGCTCCGATGCCGCCACCGTGCTGAGTTGGATCGCCGCGCAAACGACGACGATCGACGTTGGAGCCGCGATCTTTCAGATTCCCGGTCGAACACCGGCCAACTGCGCGATGACCGCGGCCACTTTGGACACGCTGTCCGGAGGGCGGTTCCGTCTTGGCCTCGGTGTATCCGGGCCGCAGGTGTCTGAAGGTTGGCACGGAGTGCGGTTCGACAAGCCTCTCGCGCGGACACGGGAGTACGTCGACATCGTGCGCATGGCCCTTCGTCGTGAGCGAGTGTCCTACGACGGAGAGTTCTGGCAGTTGCCGTTGCCCGACGGTCCCGGGAAGTCGCTCACGCTGACCGTTCACCCCGTTCGTGATTCCTTACCGATTTACCTTGCGGCCATCGGGCCGAAGAATCTCGAGCTGTGCGGCGAAATCGCCGACGGGTGGCTCGCCATCTTCTTTAGTCCGGAGGACGCAGCCGGCCTCATGGGGCCGATCGTCGCTGGTCGAGCGAAAGTCGACAAGACGATGGAGGGATTCGATGTTGTTCCCACCGTGCCCGTCGTTCCAGGAAATGACGTTGAGGCGTGCGCAGAGCTGGTGCGCCCCTACGCGGCGCTGTACGTCGGCGGTATGGGTTCGCGAGACAAGAACTTCTACAACCAACTCATGAGTCGCATGGGCTACGAACAGGCGGCAATCGACGTTCAGGACAAATACATGAACAAGGATTACGCGGGGGCAGCCGCGGCGGTGCCGTTCGAATTCTTGGACAAGACATCACTATTGGGGCCTCCGGAACGAATCGGTGAACGACTCCACGCATACGCCGAGGCGGGTGTGACCACTCTCAGCATTAGTTCCTTCGCGGGAACCATCGACGAGCGTGTCGGCACGCTGCGGATGATGTCGCAGGTTCTGGAAGCGTCGGGACTGGCTGATTGATGGACGAACCCATCGGGTGGCTCGAAGCAGTCATCCTTGGGGTTGTTCAGGGGCTCACAGAGTTCCTGCCGATATCGAGTTCCGCCCACGTTCTGATCGTTTCCCGGCTGTTCGGCTGGGGTGATCCCGGAGCTGCTTTCACCGCTGTTACTCAAATCGGTACCGAAATCGCGGTGTTGATTTATTTCCGCCGAGACTTGGCGCGCATTCTGTCGACATGGTTCGTCAGCCTTCGTCGGCCAGAGGTGCGGGGGAGTATCGACGCACGGATGGGCTGGTACGTGATCATCGGCACGCTGCCGATAGCCATCCTCGGATTCACCTTCGCTCCCGTGATCGAGACGGCCGCCCGCAACCTGTGGCTGGTCGCAACGGTCTTGATCGTCTTCGGCGTCGTCCTTGGTCTCGTCGACCGTTGGGGCTCCAAGACCAAGGCACTCGAGGCTCTTAACGCCAAAGACGGGTTGCTGTTCGGGTTCGGCCAAGCGTTGGCGTTGATCCCGGGGGTGTCACGCTCGGGTGCCACGATCTCGGTCGGCCTGGCTATGGGGTATTCACGATCTGCCGCCACGCGCTATGCGTTCCTACTGGCCATTCCCGCCGTACTCGCATCCGGTCTCTACGAGGCGACGAAGATCGGTTCGGACGACAACGTGCAATGGGGTCAGACGATCCTCGCCACGATCATCGCTCTGACCATCGGCTATCTCGTCATCGCGTGGCTGATTCGCTGGGTCTCCACTCGCTCCTTTCTTCCCTTCGTCATCTACCGGGTCGTGTTGGGAAGCCTCCTGCTGGCACTCCTAGCGACGGGAACGATCAGCGCGATGTAGGTGCCGCATCGAACGCCGGGCGTGTGCGTGCCGAAGGACTGCATGCCTCATAGGCTGAGGTGGTGCCCACCATCGTTCTTGTTCGCCATGGTCGAACCTCGGCCAACGAGCGAGGGATCCTCGCTGGCAGGAGCCCCGGGGTCACTCTGGACGAGGTAGGCCAGGAGCAGGCGACGGCCTTAGCGCGCCGGCTTGCCGCAGTGCCCTTCACCACCATCGTGACATCTCCCCTCGAGCGCACCCGCGAAACGGCTGAACACATCCACGCGCAGCAAGAACGAACCGCCAGCGACGTCGTCGTTGACGAACGGTTCATTGAGTGTGACTACGGGAAATGGACGGGACAGTCGCTGGCAACGTTGGCCAAGAAGCCGCTGTGGAAGCAGGTGCAAAGTCACCCGAGTGCTGTCACTTTTCCCGATGGGGAGTCCCTCATGGCCATGAGTATGCGCGCGGTGTCTGCAGTCCGGGACTGGACGCAGCGGTCACGTGACGCCGACGTCCTTGCGGTCGTCAGCCACGGTGATGTCATTAAGGCAGTACTCGCCGACGCACTCGGTATGCACCTTGATGCCTTCCAGCGGTTGAGCGTCGATCCGTGTTCGGTATCGATCGTGCGATACACCAAGGTGCGCCCGTTCGTTGTGCGGATCAATGACACTGGATCCGATGTGGCGTTCCTCGCGAGCACGAGCGCAGACGTCTCGACCGACGCACCTGTCGGCGGGGGAGCCGGTCGTGGCTAGGCGAATATGGGAATTTCGCCTACCCGAGCGGTTCGTGGTCGGCACGGTGGGAATGCCAGGTGAACGGACTTTCTACCTGCAGGCGAAATCCGGGGACGAGATCGTTTCCGTGGCCTTCGAGAAGCAGCAAGCGGATGCGCTGTCCGACCGGATAGATCAACTGCTGGATGAGGTCAGAGGGTCACGCGCGCCCGAAGACGTTGTTCCCGAGAAGGCCCCGGTGGAGCTGTCGGACAACGCGCCGTTGGATCTCCCGCTCGAAGAGGAGTTTCGTGTTGGTGCGATGGCCCTGGGGTGGGACGAGGCGAACAACCTCGTCATTATCGAAGCGCATGCCGTCTCCGACGTCGAAGGCTTCGAGCCACCGGAGCTAGCTGATGATGACTCTGAGGGCCCCGACACCGTTCGCGTGTGGATGTCGGCGCCGTATGCGCGAGCCTTTGCCGAGCGCACCCGCGTGATTGTGTCCAGTGGTCGTCCGGCGTGCCCTTTTTGTCAGCAGCCGCTCGATCCGCAGGGACACATGTGTCCACGAGCCAACGGATACAAACGGCGATCGTGAACACCGGCATTCCCGGCGAGAATTCTGATGACCTCTGGGCACGCGATATTCGTGAACGTCTTGCAAACGATGACCTTGAGGTTGACGGGCAACTCGTCAGTGCCAGCAACGCCACATGGAGATGCACTCTCGGCGGATCACTGAAGTGCGTATATAAGCCGCAACAGGGAGAACGTCCGCTGTGGGACTTCCCCGACGGGACCCTGAGTGGCAGGGAGGTGGCTGCATCTCTCATCGACCGAATCTTGGGATTCGATCTGATTCCGCCGACCATCTGGCGAGACGATGGACCAGCGGGTCCGGGAATGTGTCAACTGTGGGTCAGCGAGGACCCCGCGCACAGGCTCGTTGACGTCGTGTCAACCGATGAGGTCCCGCCGGATTGGCACCAGGTTCTGAGCGCCGAGGATGCATCCGGTCGCCCGGTTGCATTAGTGCATGCGGATGACCAGCGACTGCAACATATGGCTCTGCTGGACGCCGTCATCAACAACGGGGACCGTAAAGGTGGGCACGTCATCACGGACGACACTGGACGGGTATGGGCCATCGACCACGGGGTGTCCATGGCGAGTGAGCCGAAACTGCGGACTGTTCTGTGGGGGTGGGCCGGGGAACCGATCCACGCCCAGGATGTGCATCGATTGCAGCAACTGTTGATAATCCTCAAAGACGATGACCGAGACACGAAGGATGGGGCGCCCGTTGCCGAACTAGCCGCATTCGTAAGCGCAGACGAGTTGGTTGCATTGACGGCTCGCGTGCGGGCCTTGATCGACACGAGGCGGTATCCGTTTCCCCACGAGGAGTGGCCCGCCATTCCCTGGCCGGTCTTCTAAGCGCGCACCGCCGCGCCCCGCATGCCTGAGTAGGCTTCCCACGTGGAGTCATGGTCGGCACCTATGCCGCGCGCTCTGCGCGGAAAGGGAAAACCCCTCGCCCTCTTCGATACCTCGACCGGTGTTGTGCGCCCGACCGCGCCCGCGACACACGCGACGATGTACGTGTGCGGGATTACCCCGTATGACGCAACACATATCGGGCATGCGAACACCTACGTTGCTTTCGACTTGATCAATCGGGTGTGGCGAGACGCAGGGCATCAAGTGCGCTACGTCCAAAACGTCACAGACATCGACGACCCCCTGCTGGAGCGGGCCATCGCCACCGGTGAGAACTGGAGAGAGATCGCCGACCGTGAGACAGCTCTGTTTCGTGACGACATGGCCGGTCTCAACGTTTTGCCCCCCGATCACTACATAGGCGCTGTGGAGTCGATCCCAAGCGTGGCTCGCAAAGTGATGCAACTGCAGGAGTCCGGGGACGTCTACGCCGTCGACGACGATCTCTACTTCCGGGTCAGGAACGACGAACGCTTCGGATCCATCGCTGGCTTGGACGAAGACGACATGGTGGCCGTCTTCGCCGAACGCGGGGGAGATCCGGTGCGGGAGGGCAAGGAACATCCTCTGGATTGCCTCGTGTGGCAGAACGCACGTCCCGAAGAGCCAGCCTGGGATACGCCGCTGGGACACGGCCGACCCGGATGGCACATTGAATGCGCCGCGATCGCCCTCGACTACCTCGGTCCCACCATCGATATCCAGGGAGGAGGCTCAGATCTTGCATTTCCTCACCACGAAATGGGTGCATCCGAGGTGCATCGATTGACGGGTGAATGGCCGTTTGCGCGGCATTACGTCCACTCCGGGATGGTCGCGTGGCAGGGACACAAGATGAGCAAGTCCCGCGGCAATTTGGTCTTTGTCTCGCAGTTGGTCCGGGAGGGAACCGACCCGATGGCGATACGGCTGGCGCTGCTCGCCCATCACTATCGAGCGGATTGGGTCTGGACGCCGCACGGACTCGAAGGAGCACATGAGCGGCTTCAGCGCTGGACAGCGGCGAGTCAACTGCCGTACGGCCCGCCCGTCGATCCGCTGATCGATCGAGTGCGGGAGGTTCTTGCGGATGATCTGCGCACGCCGTCTGCACTGGATGCGGTCGATTCGTGGGTTCACACCGCCCTCACCCGGGGCGGGCAGGACCCCGCGAGCCCGGGCGAGATGGCCACATTGGTGGACACCCTTCTGGGCATTCGGCTGACGTGATGATGCGCAGAGCATGCAGGGAAGAGCGACATGGCTGAGCGGGAAGCGATCGATCCAACAGCGTGCCCGGCATGGTCGACGCTACGTCAGGAGTCGCATCGAATGCGTGACGAGTCCATTCGGTCACTCCTTGACGGTGACCGAGAATTTCTGAGAATCAACGCAGCCGGAATGTCCTTCGACTTCAGCCGACAGCGACTTGATTCTGCCGTCCTCGACTCTTTGATCGACCTGGCTGAGCAGACCGGTGTCCGGCAAGCCATCGATGCGATGTTCGCCGGTATCGGGGTGAACAGCACCGAAGGTAGGGCGGCGCTGCACGTGGCTCTGAGAGGCCGGCCGGGTGATTCATTCACCGTCGACGGCGAAAACGTGTCCGATGCCGTGGAGAACGTCGTGGGACGCATGGAAGCCTTCGCCGATTCGGTGCGATCGGGCGCTCACCGGGGCGCCACCGGCGAGCGCATCACCGACGTTGTCAATATCGGCATCGGGGGATCAGACCTCGGTCCAGCGATGGCGTATCAGGCGCTGCGTGCCTACCGTGATGCGAAGATCACCTGTCATTTCGTCTCCAATGTCGACCCCGCAGACATCATCGATGTGCTCCATCACGTGACGCCCGAGAAGACTCTGTTCATCATCGCGTCGAAGACATTCACCACTGCCGAGACGATGATCAACGCCGAGTACGCCCGAACCTGGATTGTTGACCACCTTGGCGACAGCGCGGTCGGCGCGCATTTCGCCGCAGTCAGCACCGCCGAGCAGCTCGCGGACGACTTCGGGATCGAGCGAGAGAACGTCTTCGGGTTTTGGGATTGGGTGGGCGGTCGCTACTCGCTGACGTCCGCGGTAGGTCTGTCCACCATGCTCTCGATAGGGCCGCTGCGGTTTCGAGAGTTGCTCGATGGTGCTCGAGCGATGGACATTCACTTCCGGGACACAGCCTTCGCCGACAACGCCCCGGTGCTGATGGGGCTGTGCTCCGTGTGGAACCGGAACTTTCTTCAGATGTCGACGTCCGCGGTACTGCCCTATAGCCGTGACCTCGCTCGACTGCCGGCGTATCTGCAGCAGTTGACCATGGAGAGCAATGGCAAATCGGTCCGAAGTGATGGATCACCGGTCACCTATGACACCGGCGCCATCTACTGGGGCGAGCCAGGCACGAATGGCCAGCACTCGTTCTTCCAGTTACTGCACCAGGGGACCGATGACGTCTGCAGCGACATCATCCTCGCGGCCCGACCGACGTCTTCAGACAGGCAGTCCGGTGGCCAGATCGACGACCAACACGACGTCCTTGTCGCGCACGCGCTGGCCCAGGCCTCCGTTTTGTCCGTGGGTCTGACACGTGAAGAAGTAGCCGCAGCAGGTGTCAGCGAGGCTCTCGTGCCACACAAGGTGATGCCGGGAAACAGGCCGGTCAGCGTGATCATGATGGATCAACTCACGCCCTTTGCGCTCGGAGCGTTGCTGGCCGCCTACGAGCACAGCGTTTTCGTGCAGGCCGCTATATGGCAGATAAATCCCTTTGACCAGTGGGGCGTCGAGCTAGGCAAGAAGGTTGCCAGCGGCATCGTGGACGACATTCACCAAAGGCAGGTGGACGATCCGGCACTCGACCCTGCTACCCGTGCATCCCTGGCGGCCCTCCTGGTGCGTCGGGACCAACCTCGGTCCTAGAACCCCACACGAGCGGCTGGCCAGGTGCCGCCGTCAGTCGACGTTACGTCGTTTGAGATACCGCTCGAATTCCCGCGCGATCGCCTCTCCACTGGCTTCGGGGAGTTCGGTCGTGTCGCGAGCCTGCTCTAACTGGCGGACGTAATCGGCGACTTCCTCATCGTCCTCAGCAAGCTCATCGACACCGACTTCCCAGGCCCTCGCCTCTTCCACCAAGTCACCGAGGGGGACCGGTATGTCCAGCACGTCCTCGATCTTGCGCACGAGAGCCAGCGTCGCCTTAGGGCAGGGTGGCTGACCGACGTAATGCGGCACGGCCGCCCACAGCGAAATCGAAGGCACCTCAAACCGCTGACACGCTTCGTGCAGCACTCCCACGATACCCGTGGGCCCTTCGTAGTTGCTTGCGTCGAGCGCGTACGTTTCCATCAAGGTGGGGTCCGATGTCGATCCGGTAACGGGAACAGGTCGCGTGTGCGGGCTGTCCGACAACAGCGCGCCGAGGGTGACGACCATGGAGATGTCCAATTCCGCCGCCAGGCCGAGAATCTCCCGAGTGAATTGCTGCCAGCGCATGTTCGGCTCGATGCCCCCGATCAGCACCACATCCCGCGGAAACAAGGGCACTCGCGCCAAGTAGATGCGCGTGGTGGGCCACTCCAGTTGTCGAACGCCTGCGGAGTCAACGCTGATGTCTGGACGATTGACTTGATAGTCGTAGTAGTCCTCAGAGTCGAACTCAGTGATCAGTTCCGCACCCCACACCTCGCGTAGGTGGGTGATGGTGGCACTGGCCGATTCGCCAGCGTCGTTCCATCCTTCGAAGGCGGCGATCATGACGGGGTCGCTCAGGGTGGGTATCCCGTCAAACTCAATCATTCGGCCTCCCCGCCAGGATCTGGATGTTCGAGCACAGTCTCCACTAGACCCGCCACCAGCGCCGGCCATTGCAAGGGAACGTCGTGGTGGGCGCCACTCCAACGTTGACGAATAAAGCGCGATCCGAGTCGATCGATCGCCGAGCGACGCGCCGCAATCCAGGCTTGTGCGAGAGATTCGGCGGAATCGGCTCGTTCCGTGGGTGCCGGAGCCCGGGAGGGGTCCAGGACTGCCGGTTCACAGACGACAACCCACGTGGGTCGCCTCGTCGCCGCAATGTCGGGATCCGGGTCGTAGGCGAAGAGACCGTCGAGGACGGCCATGTGTCGGTCCATCCCCAGACGAGTGAATGCACGCCCATCCTCGTCGACCCGGAACGTCGGGGCCAAAGCCCGTTGGATGTCGTCACTCCAGTAATCCGCGAGATCGCCCGATTCGATGGCCTGCCACAAATCGGTCTCAGCGATTCCCAAAGCCGGTGGACGAAGTGCTTCGCGCACCTGCTCAGCAGACCTGTCCGAGGTCACAAGATGACGAGGCCCGAAGATGCCGCCATCGATAAGCACGGCCGCTCGCACGCGATCGGGAAACGCAGATGCCGTGCGCAGGGCGACCGACGCTCCCCAGGAATGTCCCACCACGACCGCTTCTGGCACGCCAGCCCGGTCGAGAATCTCAATCACGTCTCGAGCGAGACGGGGAATGCTGAAGTCGGATTGTGGCGTCACCTGTGATCCGGAAGCCTCACCGTGGCCGCGCTGATCAACGGTGATGACTCGTCTTCCTGCCAGTCGGGCGAGGACGGGACCCCAGTAGTGCTGTTGCTGGGTCAAGCCGTGCAACAGCACAACCGGCAGGCCGGAAGTCTTGCCATTGTCATGGTCGGTGAAGACGGCTTCGGCGCCGTCGGACAGGGGCACTCGCACCGTGCGAACGCTATCGCCACGAGCACCGCCGGAAGATGATGGCTTCTATGCTCCGCCCTCATGACGGCTCGCTCACACACACCTGCCGGGGTCTTGGTCGATCTTGACGGCACGTTGGTCGATAGCGAACCCGTGTGGTGGGAGGCGCAGATCGAGGTCATGACCTCGTGGGGGAGCTCCTGGGACACACCGGATCACACCCACTGCCTTGGGGGGCCACTCGAACGCGTCTCGGGCTACATGGCCGAGCGCATCAGCCCTCAGGCGCGGCCCGAGGAAATCGGACAACAGCTGCTTGTGGCCGTGGAGGCCAGGATCCGATCGCAGCGCCCGCGATGGCAACCCGGAGCCGTGGACTTTCTGCGCGCCTGCCGACGTGCAGCGATTCCAACCGGATTGGTGACGGCTGCCTGGCGGAGCCTGGTCGATGCCTCTCTCGAGCGGATGCGCGTCGACATCGGCGCCGAGCCCTTCGATGTCGTGGTAACGGGGGACAGTGTCACCGCTGGTAAGCCGCATGCTGAGCCCTACGAGACCGCAGCGCGTGCGATCGGCGTGGCGACACGTGACTGCCTGGCGGTGGAGGATTCACCGACAGGCGTGCAGTCGGCCCTCGCCGCGGGATGTGTGGTGGTTGCGGTACCCCAGGGCGTGCGCATCGACGGCTCGAGCGTCCTGATCGTGGACAGCTTGGAGAACCGGCAACCGCGAGATTTGTGGCGGGACGCTCGACGTCACCTACGGCTTGACGCGTGAGGCTTCAGTGCGCAGCGGACGTTGTTCGCCCAATACGGGCGTCACTGAGGTAGCGCCGGCATTGGGGGTGTGTGTCCGCCGAATTCTGGGCAGGCGTCCTGGAACGAGCACCAGCTGCACAACGCTGACGGAGTAGCGGTGAATCCGTGGGTGGCGGCGCGGGCGATGGCGTCACTCAAAGCCATGATCTTTCGTTCTGTCGCGCGCAACTCGTCTTCGGTGGGCTCGTAGCTGATCCTTTGTCCGTCGCCGAAATACAACAACTCGAGGCGTGCCGGAATCTGATCTGCGGTCCGCCACCACAGCAGGGCGTAGAAGCGCATCTGGAACAGCGCTTTCGCCTCAAATCCTGCCCCGGGGCTTCGACCCGTTTTGTAGTCCACGAGGCGGACAAGGCCGGTGGGAGAAATATCGACCCGGTCGATGTATCCACGAAGCGACAGCCCCGAGGGTAGTTCCGTGGAGACGCCCATCTCGCGGGCGTGGGGCTCCACTTGACGCGGATCTTCGAGGGTGAAGTACGCCTCCAGCAATGGTCGAATTGGTGCGATGACCGCGTTGGCAATATCGGTGGGTTCTGCAAGGTTGATTCCTTCGGCGAGGATCTCCGCGTCCTCGGGTGCTTCCACACGCATGCGGTCCCAATGCTCCGCAGTCAGGGTCCTGGCCGTGTCGGCTGTTCTCTGCGCCGCCGGAACCGTGAACAACTCCTCCAAAACTGAGTGCACCAGGGTTCCCCGCAACGCGGCGGCCGAGGGTCGTTCTGGGAGTTTGTCGATGACGCGAAGGCGGTACAGAAGCGGGCAGGTCATGAAGTCGTTCGCCCGCGACGGTGATAACGACGGAGGAAACACGCTGGCAACTGTACGGACCGCCCGGGGTGTGTGCCGACGTCCTCAGTGCGCGATGTCGTGCGCGGGATCCGGTACGCGGGATCCGGCAGCGGACACGCGGACCGTGCGCGGTCGCTACTGTCCTCACGTGCCGCGCAAACGACCCCCACATCCACCCGCTCCGCGGGATCCGGTGGATGTTTCGACGAGGGCGCGCGGTCCCATCGGTCCCGGAGAACTGGTGCAACTCACCGACACCCGCGGAGTCAAGGTCACCATCACCACGGTCACGGGTGCCATCCTGCACACGCACCGTGGGCAAATCCCGCACGATTCCCTGATCGGGATGGACGAAGGTTCCATTGCTACTTCCACGCGGGGTATCGATTACCTCGTGCAGCGCCCTCAACTCGACGACTACGTGTTGGGCATGCCGCGTCAAGCGGCGGTTATCTATCCGAAAGATGCTGCCCGGATCGTGGCGCTCGGCGATGTGGGGTCCGGATCCCGAGTACTCGAGGCCGGGGTTGGTTCAGGTGCCTTGACCTGCTACCTACTGAAGGCGGCCGGGCCCACCGGCACGGTGACGAGCGTCGAGCGGCGTTCGGACTTTGCGGAGGTTGCGCGCGAGAACGTTTCGCGATGGTTCGGCGGGACTCCACGATCGTGGAGGGTGAGCGAAATGGACCTCGTCGATACGACAGAGAGTGACATCCCGACCGGCAGTCAGGACACTCTCATTTTGGACATGCTCGCCCCGTGGGAGTGCCTCGATGTCGCCGATCGAGTGCTGCGAGCCGGAGGTTCCCTCGTCAGCTACGTCGCGACGACAACACAACTGTCACGCTTGGTCGAATCGATGCGCCTGTCTCGTCGCTGGACCGAGCCGCGAGCCGAGGAGAGCATCGTTCGCACGTGGCACCTCGACGGGCTCGCGGTGCGGCCAGATCATCGAATGTCGGGACACACCGGGTTCTTGGTGGCCGCGCGGCATATGGCGCCAGGGCAGCAGTCGCCTCCGCGTCGTCGTCGCCCGGCCCCCGGGGCCTACGGGCAGGATTACCAGGGTCCAGGCGCAGATCAGGTAGAAGAGGGCGAATCGGGTTAGGGTCAGAGACCAGCCCCCCGGGGATGCGACGGATGGAGGATTCGATGACCGAGCCCAGCCCTGAGAGTCGTTTGCTCGCCATCGAGACAACCCTGGGCGAGGTTCGGGGCGAACTCGCTGCGCAAAAGGATCACAACCAGCGCCTCATTACTACGCTCCGGGAGGCCCGAGAGCAGATCGTGGCACTCAAGGCGGAAGTCGACAGGCTGGGCGAACCCCCGAGCGGCTACGCGACCTTCGTGGAAGCACACGAGGATGGATCAGTGGACATCATGGCCTCGGGACGCAAGATGCGGGTCGCGGTCAGCCCTGGCGTGGGGGTCGATGGCTTGGTCGCAGGCCAAGAGGTCGTGCTCAACGAATCGATGAACGTTGTCGGCAAGCGCGACTACGAGGTCGTCGGTGAGATCGTCACGTTCAAGGAGATGCTCGGCGATGACCGGTGCGTCGTGGTGGCGAACGCTGATGAAGAGAGGGTCGTCCGACTCGCGCGGTCGATTGCAGGAGTCGGACTGCGCGCAGGGGACGCGTTGTTGTGTGACGTCCGCAGCGGCTACGTGATTGAGCAGGTGCCACGCGCCGAGGTGGAAGAACTGGTTCTCGAGGAAGTTCCTGACATCGGATATGAGCAGATCGGTGGGTTGTTCAGCCAAATCGAATCGATCCGAGACGCGGTGGAACTGCCCTACGTGCACGCCGAGCTTTTCAAAGAGCATGAGCTCAGGGCCCCGAAAGGAATCTTGCTGTACGGCCCGCCCGGATGCGGCAAGACTCTCATCGCCAAGGCGGTGGCCAACTCCTTGGCCAAGAAGGTCGCCGAAAAGACCGGTGTCAGAGAAGCGAAGAGTTTCTTCTTGAACATCAAAGGCCCGGAACTTCTGAACAAGTACGTTGGCGAAACGGAGCGCCACATCCGTCTCGTCTTCCAGCGGGCTCGTGAGAAGGCGTCCGAAGGTATGCCCGTCATCGTCTTCTTTGACGAAATGGATTCATTGTTCAGAACGCGGGGGAGCGGCGTGAGCAGTGACGTCGAGAACACCATCGTGCCGCAGTTGCTGAGTGAGATTGATGGCGTGGAGAGCTTGGAGAACGTCATCGTCATCGGGGCATCGAACCGTGAGGACATGATTGATCCGGCGATTCTGCGCCCTGGTCGTTTGGACGTGAAAATCAAGATCGAGCGTCCGGATGCCGAGGCGGCCCGGGAGATTTTGAGCAAGTACTTGGTGCCGGGGCTGCCGATCCACGCCGACGACATCGCGGAACATTCCGGGGATTCCGACCTTGCCTGCTCGTCGATGATTGACCGAGCGATTGAGCGAATGTATGCGGAGTCCGACGAGAATCGATTCCTCGAGGTCACCTACGAAGGTGGTGACAAGGAGGTCTTGTACTTCAAGGACTTCAACTCTGGGGCGATGCTCGAGAACATCGTGGCGCGTGCCAAGAAGTCGGCCATCAAGGAATTCCTGGACACGGGCGAGAAGGGCATTCGTGTGCAGCATCTGCTCGATGCATGCGTCGACGAGTTCCGCGAGAATGAGGACCTTCCCAACACGACCAACCCGGACGACTGGGCGCGCATCTCCGGAAAGAAGGGCGAACGGATCGTCTTCATCCGTACCTTGATCCAAGGCAAGCAGGGCGGCAGTCCGGGGCGTTCTATCGACAACGTCGCCAACACCGGCCAGTACCTGTAATCGCGCGCGACACGCAGTGGCGAGGAAGCATCCGGAGGTTCACCTGTGAGCGTCCATCGGATCATGGGCTTGGAAACCGAATACGGCATCAGCGTTCCCGGTCAGCCGATGCTCAACGCGATGGTCACGTCGTCACAGATCGTCAATGCCTATGCATACCTGATCTCGCACGGCATGACTTCGAAAGCTCGATGGGATTACGACGAGGAGTCGCCCTTACGAGACGCCCGCGGCTTCGACATGTCTCGCAGTGAGGCAGATGCTTCTCAATTGACCGACGAGGATCTTGGCCTCGCCAATGTGATTCTGCCGAACGGAGCTCGGCTCTACGTGGATCATGCGCACCCTGAATACTCAACGCCCGAGGTGACGAACCCCCGTGACGCCGTGTTGTGGGATCGGGCCGGTGTGAATGTCATGAATGCGGCCGCCGATGCTGCGGCTGCTGCGCCGGGTGGCGAGCGGATCTTGCTGTATAAAAACAACACCGACAACAAGGGCGCGTCCTACGGCTGTCACGAGAACTACCTGATGCGCCGGACCACCCCGTTTGCCGATGTCGTCCGTCATTTGACGCCCTTTTTCATTTCCCGCCAGGTCTTCACCGGCGCCGGGCGCCTGGGGATCGGTCAAGAGGGTCAAACCAGCGCTTTCCAATTAAGTCAACGGGCCGACTTCTTCGAAGTGGAGGTTGGGCTCGAGACCACTCTCAAACGACCGATCATCAACACGCGGGACGAGCCGCATGCGGATCCGGAGAAGTACCGACGGTTGCACGTGATTGTTGGCGACGCGAACATGAGTGACACGGCAACATTTCTCAAAATGGGAACCACGGCGATCGTTCTCGCCATGATCGAAGACGGCTACCTGGACACCTTCGACGCCATGCCGCTGGATCCGGTTCGAGAGATGCATCAGGTGTCTCACGACACCACGTTGACGCACGTCATCGATGTGTCACGGGGACGTCGGTGGACGGCCATCGATATGCAGCGTGCGTTCCTCGAACACGCGTGGAACTACTGCCAATCACGCAGCGATGCGGACTTCGATGAGCAGACCAAGGAAGTTTTGACCCTGTGGGGCGACCACCTCGACCGCCTGCAGAACGATCGAATGAGTGTTGCCAGCACGATCGACTGGGTCGCGAAGTTGAGCCTGCTCGAAGGGTATGTCCGGCGTGACGGACTTGCCTGGGACGACCCTCGTCTGCACCTTGTCGACCTGCAATACGCGGACATCAGGAGTGACAAAGGCCTCGCGGCTCGATTGGAGCAAAGAGGCCGGCTGGTGCGGATGTTTGATGACGAAGAGATCGATCGGGCGCGCCAACAGCCGCCTCACGACACCCGCGCGTACTTTCGCGGAGAGTGCGTGCGGCGCTATCCCGAATCCATCGCCGCTGCCTCCTGGGACTCGGTGGTGTTCGACATTCCGCAGCGAGAATCTCTTCTGCGCGTGCCTACTTTGGAGCCCACGCGTGGCACGCACGGACACGTCTCACACATTCTGGATGCCAGCCCTGACGCTGCCTCGTTGATCGACGCGCTAACGGACGACTAGACGGGTAACCTTGTCCTATGGCCGGACAAGAGAACGTCGAACACCGCAGAGCGAATCGCCGCGATCACCAAGAGGAAGAAGCCGCGGCGCCAGCTGCCAAAGAAGCCGATAGCGCCCTCGACGGCGACGTCGATGCCATCCTCGACGAGATCGACGGTGTGCTGGAGTCCAATGCCGAGGACTTCGTGAAGTCCTTCGTGCAAAAGGGCGGGCAGTGAGCCACGACTTCCCGTCTGCGTTCGGCCTGGTGGGAACCTCATCCTTCACGGAATTCCTGAACGCCTCGGGTAACGAGTCCCTGGTCAGCCGATCGACAGGCTCCGCCGCTTCGAGTGGTCCCGCCAACCTCGAGGCACCCCATGGGACGACGATCGTCGCCCTCGTCTGCGGCTCCGGGGTCGTCATGGCTGGTGATCGCCGCGCGACGATGGGCAACATCATCGCCCAGCGAGATGTGCAAAAAGTCTTCGAAAGCGACGCACTTTCTGTCGTGGGCATCGCGGGCACCGCCGGCATCGCCGTCGAACTTGTGCACCTGTTCCAGGTGGAACTCGAGCACTACGAAAAGATCGAGGGCACCCCACTGTCGCTCGAAGGCAAGGCCAACCGCCTGTCCTCGCTGCTGCGGGCGAATCTGGGAATGGCCATGCAGGGCCTGGCAGTAGTGCCGCTGTTTGCGGGCTTCGACCTGGCGGAGGAACGCGGTCGAATCTTCTCCTACGACGTCACCGGTGGGCGGTATGAGGAGCATGACTTTCACGCAGTCGGTTCGGGATCCACCTTCGCTCGCGGCTCGCTCAAGAAGTTGTTCCGCGCGGACGCCGATACTGATGCTGCGATTCGCGTGGCGCTGGAAGCGTTGTATGACGCCGCAGACGACGACAGTGCGACCAGTGGGCCTGATCTCGCCCGACGCATCTTCCCGATGGTCTCCGTCGTGACTGCCTCCGGCGTAGAAACCATCAGCGAGGATCGCCTCGCTCAGGAAGTGGAGCAGATGATGGCGGCGCGACTGGGTCGTCCTGACGGACCCCAGGCGAGCATGAACGGGGGTGCCTCATGAGTGTTCCGTTCTACGTGTCACCAGAGCAGATCATGAAAGACAAGGCGGACTTCGCGCGGAAAGGGATCGCCCGGGGACGTAGCGTTGTCGTTGTCCAATGCGCCCAGGGCGTCATCTTTGTCGCAGAGAATCCTTCCAAGGCTCTGCACAAGATCAGCGAGATCTACGACCGCATCGGTTTTGCCGCTGTCGGAAAGTACAACGAGTTCGAGAACCTCAGGGTCGCGGGTATTCGTCTGGCTGACCTACGGGGTTACTCATATGACCGCAGTGATGTGACGGGGCGTTCGCTGGCGAATGCTTATGCACAAACACTCGGTTCGATCTTCACCGAAACCGCCAAGCCGTATGAAGTTGAGATCGTGGTTGCAGAGGTCGGTGCAGATGAATCCTCAGACCAGATGTACCGCCTGACCTTCGATGGTTCGGTGGCAGACGAACGGGGATTCGTCGCCATGGGCGGCTCAGCGGAGGCGATTGAGGGTGCAATGTCTGCCGCGTGGCAGCCGAATCAGGATCTCGAGACGTCCCTGCGTCAGGCGGTGAATGCGCTTGGCCAACACGGAACGGACGAGCGCCGGACGTTGAGCCCGGATGACCTCGAAGTGGCCATCTTGGACAGAACTCGACCCAGGCGTCTGTTCCACCGGTTGGAAGGCGACTCCCTGGCGGACCTGCTGCAGGGCCCGCAAGCCCCTGCGTAGTGAGCCTGAAACTCCTACAGTGGAGACATGGATCGCCGCATCTTCGGAATCGAAACCGAATACGGTGTCACCTGCACGTTCCGGGGACAGCGCAGGCTCAGTCCCGATGAAGTAGCGCGCTATCTGTTTCGACGCGTGGTTGCATGGGGCAGAAGCAGCAATGTCTTCCTGCGCAACGGGTCCCGGCTATACCTTGATGTAGGCAGCCACCCTGAGTATGCGACCGCTGAATGCGACAGCGTGCAGCAGTTGATCACCCACGATCGTGCGGGGGAGCGCATCCTGGAAGGGCTGTGCGTGGATGCCGAGCAGCGACTCCGAGAGGAGGGCATCGCTGGCGACATCTATCTGTTCAAGAACAACACCGACTCTGCGGGCAATTCCTACGGTTGCCACGAGAACTTTCTCGTCGACCGATCTACCGATTTTCTCGCTCTCGCCGAAGGATTTATCCCCTTTCTCATTTCGCGCCAGATCGTCACGGGAGCCGGAAAGGTCCTCAACACTCCGCGCGGGGCGCGCTACTGTGTGAGTCAGCGCGCCGATCACATCTGGGAAGGGGTATCCAGCGCCACGACGCGGTCACGACCCATCATCAATACCCGCGACGAGCCGCACGCGGATGCCGACTTGTATCGACGGCTTCACGTCATCGTCGGCGATAGCAATATGAGCGAGACCACGGCGATGTTGAAGGTCGGAGCTGCCGACCTCGTACTGCGAATGCTCGAGTCGGGCGCCGTGATGAGGGATTTGTCGTTCGAGAACCCCATTCGGGCCATCCGAGAAATCAGCCACGACACAACGGGTACCCGAACCGTCACCCTGAACAACGGCCGCGAGGTCACCGCCTTGCAGATGCAGGCGGAGTATTTCGAGAAGGTGGCGCAATACGTTGATCGCAGAGACTTGAGAGCCGACCCCATGGTCGATCGCGTGATGGACCTGTGGGAGCGTGCTTTGAAGGCCGTGGAGGCTCAGGACTTCAGTGGTGTCGAGACCGAAATCGACTGGGTGATCAAGCAACGACTGCTCGAGCGATACATGAAGAAGCACGATCTCGCCCTCGATGATGTCCGCATTGCCCAACTCGATCTCGCGTATCACGACATCAGTCGCCAGCGAGGACTGTTCTACCTGTTGGAGCGCAAGGGCCTCGCGGCGCGCGTCACCAACGATGCCGAGGTGTTCGAGGCGAAAGAGGTACCGCCGCAAACGACACGAGCCAAGTTGCGAGGCGACTTCGTCAAACGTGCCCAAGAGCGTCGCCGTGACTTCACGGTTGATTGGGTACACCTGAAATTGAACGATCAGGCACAACGGACAGTCCTGTGCAAGGACCCATTCGCGAATGTGGATGAGCGGGTCGAGCGCCTGTTGGCGAGCATGTAGGGGAAAGTGGCGTAACCTGCAGTGGTGAAAGTTCTTCTTAGCGCCGCCATCGTGGTTCTTGTCGCGACATCCGCATGCTCATCGGGGTCTCCCGATACCCCCGCCGCCACACCTGCGGCCTCCACCCAGACATATTTGGTGACCGATTGCGGTAGTCCGGGTGAGCCGGTCTCGGCAGACTCGGCATCAGGAGCTTCGATCACATCCGACGTCTCGGTTCTCGATGACGATGTACCCGTGGTGTACGTGGCGGAGGGCGCCGCACCCGTGGGTGAACTGATAACAGCCGAGTTGCGAGGTGGCTCGGGTGATGTGGCTGCACTCGACGACCTGATCACTGTGGAATATTGCGGCGTTGGACTATCGACCGGCGCCTTGTTTGATGCGTCCTGGGCGCGCGGAACACCGGCCACCTTTCCACTGTCGCAGGGGCAGTTGATTCAGGGGTGGGTGGACGGAATACCCGGTATGCAAGTCGGTGAGCGGCGCGTGTTGCTCATTCCCAGCGATCTGGCGTACGGAGAGTCGCCTCCCCCGGGAATCGAACCGGGGGAGACGCTGCTGTTCGTCGTCGAGTTGCTGGGTGTAGGTGCCGGATAACCAACCACACAACCCTTCGTAGAGGAGAACACGTGAGCGAAAAGCCAGAGATTGATTTCATCGACGGGCCACCGCCGAATGAACTTGTGATGGAAGACATCGTCGAAGGTACCGGTGCGGTCGCGACTGCCTCGGACACAGTCGAGGTGCACTATGTGGGCGTCGACTTCAGCACGGGCGAGCAATTCGATGCATCCTGGGACCGAGGAGAGTCCATCGTCTTTCCGCTGTCGGGGCTCATCGCGGGATGGCAAGAGGGAATCCCCGGCATGAAGGTCGGTGGACGTCGTCAATTGATCATTCCCCCGGAGCTCGCCTACGGTCCCGCCGGAGCGGGACACCGACTGTCCGGCGCCACACTGGTTTTCGTGATCGATCTTTTGGATGTCCGCTAGTTCACAGGTGACGCGTACGGAGCGTCTCCTCAATCTGGTCATCGCTCTTCTTGCTGCTCATACGCCGGTGTCACGCCAGGTGGTGCAATCCAGCGTCGCCGGCTACGACCCAGCGGCGACGACTACTGCCTTTGAGCGCATGTTCGAGCGTGACAAAGATGAACTGCGGTCCATGGGCATACCCATCGAGACGGTCACCGATGCTCACGGTGAAGTGTTGGGGTATCTGATCGATACGTCCGAGTATGTGCACCGGGATGTGACTTTCGACGCGGACGAGCTGCTGGCTTTGAATCTAGCGGCGCTGGTGTGGGACGACGCAATCTTGAGTGCGACCGCAACCACGGCTGTACGAAAACTCGAATCGACGGGGACGATCCCGTCCCTTGCGCCCGATGCAAAAGCGATACCGACCTTTGCTCATGTCAGCGCCAGCGACGCGGCCTTGCTACCCCTGATGCGTGCCGTGCGTGATCGCAAGGTCGTTCGCTTCTCCTACCGCAAGCCGGGCGGCGACGGATCGACCAGACGTGTCGATCCGTGGTCGTTACACGCCGAGGACGGCCGTTGGTACCTCACCGGGTGGGATCACGAACGCACGAGTGCACGTACTTTCCGTGTGTCACGTATCGAGGGTTCGGTCACCCTGACGGCCGAACCCACCACAACGGAGAGATCTGCTGCCCCCACGGCGAGCACGGAGGAGTCCGAGGAAGACGTCGAGATCGGCTTCGTTCTGCCGGAACGTCAAGGGGCGGAGTTGCGTCGTCACCCAACGCTTCGACCATCGAGCACTGGCAGTGACGCGGAGGGTTCCGGTCAAGCCCCGGTATTCACTATCCATGATTCACCGCGCCGAGCACTTGCGCTGTTGTGGCGTGCGGGACCACAGGTGTATCCGGTGTCTCCAGAGCACGTGGTCTCTGCCTTCCATCAGGGCCTCCAACAACTGGCAGCCGATCACTCATGAGCGAAACTGCGTCGGAGCGATTGTCCAGACTGTTGGCCCTTGTGCCGTGGCTTCGCGCGCACGATGGGATCACCATCACGGAAGCTGCTGCTCATTTCCAGATCTCAAACGAACAACTCTCCAAGGATCTGTGGCAGTTGATCGTGTGCGGCATTCCCGGATATGGACCGGACCAACTTGTCGATATTCAGTTCTGGGACGACGACCGCATCCATGTCCTCGATGCGATAACCCTGGAGAAGCCGCTGCGTCTTACCGGTGAGGAGGTCGCGGCTCTACACCTTGGCCTGAGGGTTCTCAGCAACCTTCCCGGTGCCCAGCCCCAAGAGTCCATCTTGTCGGCGATGGTGAAGTTGGAAGCTCTCGCCGAACCGTCGCTCACCCTCGACATCACCATTCCCGATCAATCGGCTGTCGTGGCGACTTTGGACGACGCAATAGCCGGTGGGAGCGTCGTGGAAATTGAGTACGCATCTGGTGAAGCGGACCTCATCGAGCGACGTCGCATCCAACCGCGTACGAGTTTCTCCGTGGATGGGTTTGTGTACGTCCATGCATGGTGTTTTCGCGCGGATGACGTCAGAACCTTCCGGACGGACCGGATCGTGAGTGTTGAGCCAGCACCCGACCATCCGACACCGAGCAACCCCACCGGTGAAGACCCACCGGCACTGCGACGCGACCCCGACAACATGAGTGCCGCGCTGCTTCACATTGCCCCCGAAGGGCTGTGGATTGTGGACTCTGAACCCGTGGTGCAGGTGGCCGAGGAGTCGGCCGAACCTGCGGGTGATGGCCCCAAGGATGGTGTGTTTGCGGAAATTCGCTATGCCTCGGTGGATTGGCTCGTTCGGTGGGTCATGGGACACGGGGGCGTGGTTTCCGTTGTCGAACCTGAGGAGGTACGGGGCATGGTTCGCCAGGCTGCCGTATCCCGGCAGCAATCCGGCTAGCATGGGGGTGCACGGTTCCACCCGTGCGTAACCGAAGGAGCCTGGACCATGCCCAACTTGCGATGGCAAGAACTGCTCATCATCGTCGCCCTGGTTCTCTTGCTTTTCGGAGCCAAGCGCCTTCCGGACGCTGCGCGTGGCCTGGGACGGTCCCTTCGCATATTCAAGGCGGAGACCAAGGGACTTGTTGACGGGGAAGAGGACGGCGAGAGCGCAGCAGATGCTGCTGCGGGGTCTACCGCCCCGGCGCCTGCGCCTCCGAGCGCGATCGAATCACCCCCGCGCGAAGCACCCCCTGCAAACTCTGACCCCGTTGAACACGATTCTGGTGAGCGTTCCACGGAAACCAACAACGGCTAAGCACCCCTGTGGCAGTTCAGGAGCAGGGGAACGAACAACAGGCGGCGATGCCGCTTACCGAACATCTGCGTGAGTTGCGTTCACGCCTCGTTAAGTCGGGGATCGCCGTTGTTGTCGGCATGGTGGTTGGTTGGATCGCGTACCCGACAATTTTCGAACTTCTGAGCCAGCCCTTCGAGGGCGCAGTGGAGCAGGCCCAGAAAGAGGGTCGCGACGTCACCCTTGCCCTCACCGGGGTTACCGACCCCTTCATCCTGCAACTCCAGGTGGCGGCAATTGCGGGAATAGTTCTGGCCTCGCCCGTGTGGCTGTATCAATTGTGGCGATTCGTGACCCCCGGGCTGCACAAACATGAGAAGCGATGGGGGATCGCGTTCGTTGCGGTTGCCTTTCCGTTGTTCCTCGCCGGCACTGCGTTGGCTTACTTCGTGCTGCCCTTTGGCCTCGAGATTCTCTTGGGCTTTACGCCGGAAAATGTGGAAAACATTGTCTCGGTCGACCGGTATCTCCGGTTCTTTATCCGAACGGTCATCGTTTTTGGAGTCGGCTTCCTGACACCCCTGTTCATCGTCACGTTGAATTTCGCCGGAATCTTGACCGGCAAGCGCCTGATGTCTTGGTGGCGGTGGATCATTTTCGTGGTGTTCATCTTCGCCGCGATCGCAACGCCGACCGGTGATCCCATCAACCTGGTGCTGCTGGCCGGACCGATTCTCATGCTGGTCGTCATCGCCGTAGGTATTGCTCTTCTCAACGATCGGCGTCGAGCGCGCCGAGGCCTCGGCGAGCCGGACTATCGCGAATGGGATGACGATCAAGCCTCACCTATCGATGAGAACTCGTGATCAAGATCATCGTGAACCCCACTGCAGGTGGGGGCAGTGCGGTTGACCACGCCAGCACTCTCGCCCGAGCGTGTGCCGACGCAGGAATATCCGTGCATGTGCACGTCGCCGCGAATCGCGACGACAGTGTGCGCACTGCCATGGAGACCGCCCCCCGCGGACTAGTCGTCGCCTGTGGCGGTGATGGGACCGTGCACGACTGCTTGCAAGGGGTCATGCGTGCCAAGGCTGCCTCTCCTCGCATCGCCATCTGGCCCGTGGGTACCGGTAACGACATCGATCGCGGTCTGCGCTTGACCAAGAACAGCCGGCCAACAGAGCCCACCACCACCGGGGGCGAACCACCGGCCAAATCCGAGGCCCCCGCGCCATCCATCGACAGTTTCATCGATGCGGTCTCCGATCAACGCTTTCGCTCCATTGATGTGGGTTCGGTTCACTGTGGAGACGCTGAGCCCCACTACTTTCTTGGTGTTCTGTCGTGCGGCTTCGACTCAGACGTCAACGAACGGGCCAATGCCATGCCGGCACGAGTGGGGAAGGCCCGGTACTTGCTGGGTGTCGCCCGAGAATTGCCGACGGTTCGCCCCCGCTGGTACTCCATTGACAGCGATGGCGAAGATCGCAGCATGGCGGGCATGGTGTTGGCCATCGGCAATGGTCCGGCCTACGGATCCGGCATGTTGGTGTGTCCCGGTGCCGACATGACCGACGGCGTTCTGGACGTGACATTGGTAACGAACGCGCCGAAGCGAACCTTCGTGTCGGTTCTGCCCCGCGTGTATTCCGGCCGGCACATCGAGCACCCGTCCGTTACGGCCTGGACGGCTCGACAACTCCGGATCGACGCTCCGGACTCGATCGTCTATGCCGATGGTGAACGGATCGGGCCGCTTCCAGCCACCGTTGCGGTTCGTCACCGCGCCCTGGAGGTGCTGGACGCCCACCACGCCTAGGGTGGCCGCTGTGTCTGGTGCTTCGCCTGCCGATCGCTATGCAGCGTCTCGGCAACGCTCGTCTGCACCGCAGACCGAGCAGTTTGCCCGGCTATACGAGTTCGCACTTGATGAATTCCAGCTGACCGGGTGCCGCGCTCTCGAAGCCGGCCGCGGCGTATTGGTCGCCGCGCCGACGGGATCCGGCAAGACCGTTGTCGGGGAGTTTGCCATCCACTGTGCTGTGCAGTCGGGCACCAAGTGCTTTTACACCACGCCCATCAAGGCTTTGTCGAATCAGAAGTACGCGGAGTTGGTGGAGCGCTATGGACGCGACACCATCGGTCTCTTGACCGGTGATACCTCCATCAACGGCGAGGCTCCGGTGGTCGTGATGACCACGGAGGTTCTGCGCAACATGCTGTATGCAGGTTCCACCACCTTGGACAACCTGAGCCACGTCGTGATGGACGAGGTTCACTATTTGGCGGATCGATTCCGGGGGGCCGTGTGGGAAGAGATCATCATCCACCTGCCGTCGGAGGTGATCGTCACCGCGTTGAGCGCGACGGTGTCGAATGCTGAGGAATTCGGTGCGTGGTTGTCTGCCGTGCGGGGGGATACCGAAGTCATCGTGGAAGAGCACCGACCTGTTCCGTTGTGGCAGCACGTGATGGCGGGACATCACCTGTATGACCTGTTCTCGGATGGGCATGACGTCAACCCTGAACTCATCGCCCTAGAGCGCGGAGTCCGATCAGGAACGCCCCGACCCGGCGGTTCACGACGAGCCTCGCGAAGTCGGCATCAGCGTCATCGGCGAACAAGGCTCACCCCGTGGCGCAGTGATGTCGTGGAGAAGCTCGGCAGTGATGGCCTCCTGCCGTGCATCTACTTCTTGTTCAGTCGAGCCGGATGTGACGACGCGGTGCAGCAGTGTCTGCGCTCAGCTATTCGCCTCACGACCTCCGAGGAGCGACAACGCATCCGATCAACCATCGCCGAGCGAACCATGGGTATCTCAGACGACGATCTTGCGGCACTCGACTACGTCGATTGGGCAGAAGCCCTTGAGAGAGGTATCGCGGCCCACCATGCCGGCATGCTTCCGGCATTCAAGGAAGTCGTCGAGGACCTTTTCCAGCAGGGGCTGATCAAGGTGGTCTTCGCAACCGAAACTCTGGCTCTGGGCATCAACATGCCAGCCAAGAGCGTGGTGTTGGAGCGACTGGTGAAGTGGAACGGCGAAGCGCATGCAGATTTGAGTGCGGGGGAGTACACCCAACTCACCGGGAGGGCCGGACGCCGTGGCATCGACATCGAGGGCCACGCGGTCGTCCTATGGTCCGACGATCTCGATCCGGAGGTCCTGGCCGGACTAGCGTCCACCCGAACGTATCCGCTGAAATCGTCCTTTCGCGCGTCGTACAACATGGCCGTAAATCTGGTGGGGACCATGGGCCGCCAACGCGCGCGCGATGTGCTGGAAACGAGCTTCGCGCAATTTCAAGCAGATCAATCCGTTGTGGGCCTCAGCGCTGAGGCCAAGCGTCTGCGAGAGGCTCAGGATGGCTACCGGACAGCGATGTCCTGCCACCTGGGGGATTTCTCCGAATACGCCCGGATCCGCGAGGATCTTTCCCAGGCAGAGAAGACGGCCGGACGGCGAGCCCAGATGGCCCGAAAGACAAGTGCCGAAAACTCCCTCATGGCGCTGCGGCCCGGTGACGTCATTCGCATACCGCGCGGCAAGCGTGCCGGGCCGGCCGTTGTTCTCACCGCAGCCGATCGACCCGCGGATCCTCGGCCGCAAGTCTTGACCGCCGAGCGGCAGATCCGACGCATTTCCACCGTCGAGGTGCCGGGTTCTTTGGATGTTCTGGGTCGCGTCAAGATTCCCCGCCACTTCTCTGCAAAGGACTCCGGCATGAAGCGCGATTTGGCTCAGCGGGCTGTCGCGGTAGCGGAATCGGCAGGTAATGAAGGGGGCAGGAGCACACGCGCAGCGCAAGGGGCCGTGGCTGAGTCCGGTGACGAAATCGCGGACATGCGATCGCGGTTGCGGGCTCATCCCTGTCACGGTTGTGAAGAACGCGAAGCCCATGCCCGTTGGGCGGAGCGCTATTTCCGTGCAGAGCGACAGATAGGGGAATTGGATCGACGCATTGCCGCCCGAACGCACAGCATCGCTCGTCAGTTCGACCGGGTGTGCGAGACCCTGACGGAACTTGGATACCTCGAGGGAGCGGCGGACGATCTGCGCGTCACCGACCAGGGGCGCATGTTGGGCGTGTTGTATTCGGAATCCGACTTGCTCATTGCCGAATGCCTTCGTGCCGGCGTGTGGAGCGGATTGGCGCCTCACGAGCTTGCGTCGGTGGTGGCGGCGATCGTCTACGAGTCGCGGCGTTCAGAAGGAGAGGTGGGACCCGCGGTGCCCGGTGGCGCGGTGGAGGCAGCCCTCGCGGGGGTGCACCGCATTTGGGCGCGGCTGAGCGATATCGAGCGAGCCCACCGCCTCAACCCCGAGCCCGAACCCGACGCGGGCCTGGTCTGGGCCGTGTATCGCTGGGCACGTGGTGCGAGTCTGCTGACGGTGCTGACGAGCAATGACGTCAGCGCAGGGGACTTCGTCCGTTGGACCCGTCAGGTCATCGATGTGTTGGAACAGATTGCCCAGGCTGCGGCTGATCCGCAGGTGACGGAGGCTGCCCGCGAGGCAGTTGACGCCCTCGATCGAGGAGTCGTCTCCTTTCAGCCCACCGCACCCTGAGCGAACCGCTCAACCCCCCATTCGGCAAGCAAGTTGTCCCACATCTGCGGATCGCTCGCTGAGGCGGGGATGGGTTCCATGATGACGTCGTTAAGGCGGGGGATAGGTACGTCACGCCGTATGGCCGCGACGCGTTCCGCGGCATCGAGGTATGCCGCGTTGTCCACAACAAGCCGTGCAAGTCGCGGAGTGAGTGGCTTCTCGACTGGTTCTGATGCGCTCGCCTGGCGAACGTTGTCCAGCGAACCGAAGGCGCTGATCAGTGCGACTGCGGTCTTTTCCCCAATTCCCGGCACACCGGGAAGCCCATCTGATGGGTCACCTCGCAAGATGGCGACGTCGAGGTACTGCAACGGGGACACACCGAAACGCTCAACCACGGCGTCGGCATCCAGCAGCGGCCATGCATCCATTCCGCCCTTCACGGTCATGAGAACACGGACCGTTCCTGTGACCAGTTGCACGAAGTCACGATCACCGGTGACAACAACCGTGGAGTAACCCGCCTGGCTTGCTGCCCGGGCGAGGGTTCCGGCGACGTCATCTGCTTCGAATTCCCGAACGCCCACCACGGGTACGCCCCACGCCTCCAAGATGTCTCGGATGGCACCAATCTGCGGGCCGAGTTCATCGGGCTCGGCCTCTTCGTCCCCGGTAGCGGACTCTTGTTCCACGCGGTGGGTCTTGTAGCTCGGGATGAGATCCACCCGCCATTCGGGGCGCCAATCGGTATCCCACGCACACAGGAGTGTTCGTGGGTTGTACATGTCTCGCAGACGCTCAATGGTCTGCAGCACGCCACGGATTGCGTTGTGCGGGTGCCCATCGGGTGCCGTCATGGAGGTGGGGAGGGCATAGAAGGATCGGTAGTACAACGACGCTGTGTCGAGGATCATGACGTCCACATTCGAGGTGGGCACGCAGGAAGTCTGGCACGCCTTACGGTTAACCCGTGGAACTTGAGCTTCTGACCCGCCTGCGACAAGCCATGCACGACGATGACGTGGCGGCCATGATCATCACGCCGGGAGCGGATCTCCAATACATCGCCGGGTACGACGCCAAGCCACTCGAACGCCTCACGGCACTCGTCATTCCACACTCGGGCTCACCCGCGTTGATAGCACCGGCTTTGGAAGCCGGCGAGGCCCGCGAATCGACCTTTGCTCGCAGCGGCGGAGAGGTCATCACGTGGTCAGAGACTGACGATCCCTTCCTGATCGTCGCCGACCTAGTAAGCGACAGCGTTTCCGGAGCGATCGCCGTGGACGACCACATGTGGGCACAACGAGTTGTGCGACTCCGGCAGGTGCTGCCCGAGCGGCCCCAGGTGCTTGCGGGATCGATCATCAACGCTTTGCGCCAGAAGAAGACACCGCGGGAGATCGAACTGTTGCAGGAAGCGGCTGCGGCCATTGAATCCGTGCACCGCCTCGTGCCGACGATTGTCCGATCTGGGATGACCGAAAGCGAGGTCGCTCACCACATTGGGGCCGCGATTATCGACGCCGGGCACACGGGAGTGGATTTCGTCATCGTGGCTAGTGGCCCCAATGGCGCCAACCCGCATCACTCAGTTTCCGAGCGCGTCATCGGCATCGGCGATCCGATCGTGATCGACATCGGCGGAACTATGCCGAGTGGCTATCGCAGTGACTGCACGCGCACCTACGTTGTGGGCGAGCCCGCCGCCGAATACAGCGCGGCATTCGAGGTGCTGCTCAACGCACAACAATCGTCCGTAGCGTTCGTCAGTGACGAGCGGACATGCGAATCCGTCGACGCTCACGCGCGCGCCCTGATGCACGGCCATCACCTGGACGGGCGACCACTGGACGACTACTTCATTCACCGAATCGGTCATGGGATCGGGTTGGAGAGTCACGAAGAGCCGTACTTGGTCGACGGCAATACCGATGTTCTGCAGCCCGGCATGGCGTTCAGTATCGAACCGGGCTTCTACGTCCCGGGACGCTTCGGCGCTCGGATCGAGGACATTGTGGTGTGCACCAAGGAGGGGGTACGCAATCTGAACACCCTCAGTCGCGATTTGATACGGATTCCTGCGTGAGTTCTTCCAGCCGCACACTGCTGGTGAACGCCGAGGTCTACTCGTCTTCGGACCCATTCGCGACCGCTGTGATGATCGACGAGGGAGTGATCACCTGGGTGGGTGACGATGCGGGGGCCCGCGTTCACACAGATATCGCTCACCAGGTGGTGGATCTCCAGGGTGCCTTTCTCGCGCCCGGTTTCGTCGACTCGCACATTCATGCGACCAGCTCTGGTCTGCGGCTGATGCGTCTCGACCTCTCGGATGTCCGTCATGCCCAGGATGTCCTCGACGCCATCACCGCCCATGCGACCGACAAGTCGTCGGGGCTCATCTATGGGCACGGCTGGGACGAAACGGTGTGGGCCGACTCGCGTCTTCCTCTCCGTCACGAGATCGATGCGGCGGCCAAGGGCCGGCACGTCTACCTGTCTCGGATTGATGTTCACTCGGCGCTGGTGTCCACATCGCTCGTCGATCGATGCCCTGACATTGATCGCGTCGAGGGGTTTTCTCCCCACGGTGCCGTCGCGCAGCGGGCGCACCACTTCATTCGCGAGTACGCCTTCGAACAGATATCGGTCCAGGATCGCCGAGACGCACAACTAACGACACTGTCCTTGGCGGCATCAAAGGGCGTCGTGGCGGTGCACGAGATGGGTGGGCCGACGATTGGGGGAGCGGAGGATCTGCACACCTTCCTGGAGGTAGCGGCCGACAACGCCGGGACCAAGGTCACGGGTTACTGGGGCCAACTCGCATCCGAAGGCGGGATCGAACTGGCCCGAGAGCTCGGTGCTCATGGTGTCGGCGGAGATCTGTTTGTCGATGGTTCGCTCGGTTCGCATACGGCGGCGCTACATGAGCCGTACTGCGATGCGCCTGACACGCGCGGTGTTTTGTATCTGTCGGAGGACGACATCGCCGACCACCTGGTGGAGGCCACCCGAGCCGGGATCCAAGCCGGCTTCCACGTCATTGGTGACGCAGCCTGCGCAGCCGTGGCTGCCGGTTTTCGCCGAGCTGCCAGCATCGTCGGCGAACAGATGCTGCGAGCGCGTCGACACCGGCTCGAGCATGCTGAGCTGTTGTCCGACGCTGATATCGCCACAGTGATCGACCTGGGAGCCTGTGTGAGCATGCAACCGATCTTCGATGAGTTGTGGGGTGTGCCCGATGGCATGTACGCCTCGCGCTTAGGCGACGAGCGGGCCGGTTCGATGAATCGCTTCGCAACGATCCTCGGAGCTGGTGGGCACCTCGCCCTGAACTCCGACAGTCCGGTGACGCCCATAGATCCATGGTCCATCGTGCGCGCTGCAACACGCCATACGACGCCGGACGAACGGATCACCGCACGCGCCGCATTCGCGGCGGCAACCAGAGGGGGGTGGCGTGCTGTCGGCGATTCCCAGGCGGGAGTTATTTCCGTGGGAGCACCCGCCCACCTGGCCGCCTGGCGTGTCGACCAACGCGACGTGCACGTACCCGATGGGAGGGTTGCGGATTGGTCGACCGATCCTCGTTCGGGAACGCCCGGGCTTCCCGTCCTGACGGGCGAGCTACCCCAGTGCCTGGCCACCTGGGTGGACGGTGACGTTGTTTTCGGTCACGACTTCGTTCAGGCATCCCATGGGTGAACCAGATTCCCGCACGCGACTCGGTGTTCTCGCCGCCGTCGCGATTGCTGCGGTCTCCGGCGTCGTTACCGCTGTTGCGTTCGCTCCCATCGGCTGGTGGCCGTTGGCTTTCGTGGGAGTACTGGGTGTACTCGCAGTGCAATGGCGAGCGCGAAGCAGACGCGGTGCGCTGACTGGTTTCGTCTACGGGCTCACCTTCTTTCTTGTTCTGCTGGCGTGGATGACCGTCATCGGCATGGACGCATGGATCTTGCTCTCCGCCTACTGCGCCTTGTGGAATGCCGCTCTTGGGGCGCTAGTGGCGCCGCTGAGTCGGCTACGCGGTTCGGTGCTGTGGGTCCCTTCGGCGTGGGTCGTCATGGAAGCGCTGCGCGGCCGCATTCCTATAGGTGGTTTTCCGTGGGGAGAGATCGCCTTCTCGCAAGGTAACTCGCCGGTGGGTGCGCTTACCGGGATCGCGGGCATGGCCGGCGTGACCCTTCTGGTCGTGGCACTCGCAGTACTCACCGTCGAGGGGATCCGGCGTCGCCGCTTTCTCCCCGTTGCGCTCGTCTCGGCGGCAATCATCGTCGCGATCATCGTGATCCCGCGCCCGCTGACGGTGGGCGGAGAAGGGTCCACGGCGACGGTGGCCGTCGTGCAGGGAGGGACACCCGGAACGGGCATGGACGCCATGTCGGAAGATCGAGTAGTCCTGCGCAACCATGTGGAGCAAACGCTGGCACTCGCGGCTGCCGTCGATGCTGGCACCGAGCCGCAACCGGATTTTGTCGTGTGGCCAGAGAACGGCTCAGATATTGATCCGTTTCGCGATCCATCGGCCGCAGCGCTGATTGACGATGCAGTACAGGCGATTGGCGCACCGGTGCTCGTCGGTGCGGTGCTTTCCACCGAGGATCCGACCAAAGTCGAGAATGCCGGAATCGTGTGGGATCCCGAATCCGGACCGGGCGAACGCTACGTCAAGATGCACCCCGTGCCCTTCGGGGAGTTTCTCCCGTTCCGTGATCAGCTGACGCCCTTAATTGGACGCTTCGACCGTGTGCCTCGGGACTTCGTGCGGGGTACCGAGCCGGGGGTGTTGACCATCGGGGGAGTGGTGGTGGGCGACGCCATCTGCTTCGAGGTCGCCTACGACGACGTTTTCACCTCGGTGATCGCCGGGGGCGCAGAAGTGATCACCGTGCAGACCAACAACGCCACCTATCAGGGCACCGGACAGCCAGTCCAACAATGGGATATCGAGCGGCTCAGGGCACTCAATACAGGAAGGGCCGTCGTCGTCGCCTCCACCAGCGGCATTAGCGGATTTATTGCGCCTGATGGGACGGTGCAGCGCCAACTCGGCGAAGGTGAGACCGGGTACCTGGTGTCCGAAGTGCCGCTTAGTACCAGTCGGACGCCCGCATCCATGCTCGGCATAGTGCCGGAAATTGCTGCCGGTGCCGGACTGCTCATCGGCGTGGCCCTTGGTGTCTATGTGCGTCGACGCCGCACCGCATTGGAGCGCAGTTCCGCGGGGGCGTAGCGCGTTTCGCCGGGGCGTAGCGCGTTCCGGTGATGTCTGCGTGTCCTGTGGACGCGTTACGCTGGGGGAGTGCCCGAGTCCTCCGACACATCGGATGATCTCGGGCGCGTTCTTGTCATCGTCCCGACGTACAACGAACGAGAGTCCTTACCGCAGATCACGGCCCGCATTCGAGCGAGCGTCCCCTTCGCACACATCCTGATCGCCGACGACAATTCGCCCGATGGGACCGGAGCGATCGCCGACTCGCTGGCGGCCGCGGATGATCACATTCACGTCATGCACCGAGCGGCCAAAGCTGGTCTTGGAGCGGCGTACATCGCCGGGTTCACCTGGGGACTCGAACGCGACTTCGATGTTCTTGTCGAAATGGATGCCGACGGGTCGCACCAACCCGAGCAGCTCCACCGTCTTTTGGACGCGTTGGTGGACGCCGACCTCGTATTGGGCTCGCGGTGGATAGCCGGCGGTGGAACCCAGAATTGGTCGAAGGGTCGAGAGGTGCTGTCTAAGGGCGGCAACACCTACGCCCGAGTCATGCTGGGCATTCCTTTGCATGATGCGACGGGCGGTTACCGGGCCTTCCGCGCGCGCACACTCCGTGGCATTGATCTGGCGAGTGTCGCGTCTCAGGGTTACTGCTTCCAGGTGGACCTTGCATGGCGAGCGGTGCAACGTGGCTTCGTCGTAAAAGAGGTTCCCATCACGTTCGTGGAGCGTGCCGCCGGGACCAGCAAGATGAGTAGAGCCATCGTTGCGGAAGCCTTGTGGCGGGTTACCGAATGGGGAGTGCAGGCCCGGGTCACCAGCATTCGCCGACGGCTGCGCGGTGGAGACGGGTCGTAGTTGTTGTGCGTTTCAAAACTCGCCTAATCGTTTTCGGCTACCCGTTGGGGGAATTGCTGCTCCTGTGGTTGATCGCGAGCGTCGTCGGTTGGGGGTGGGCCCTCATCGGGATCCTTCTGAGCATTCCCATCGGCATTGCGGTGATGCGCAACGCGAGTGCGAGCGCCCGGGTTGTGTTGCAAGAGTCAGATCCTGAGCGTGCGCTGGAGCGGGTGGGTTCTGGTGCGGGGCTTTTCTTGGCGGGGCTGTGCTTCCTGGTGCCCGGCTACGGAACGGATCTTGTAGGCCTAGTGCTGCTCGTGCCGCCCATCCGTCGGTGGGCCATGCGCAGAATCACCCGCGGCTTCGACT
>Ga0181575_10000166_pt1 | contig 46905 bp, 43 predicted proteins | sample 101ome_23_FD_145599 | JGI IMG/M metagenome (GOLD analysis project Ga0181575, IMG submission 145599) | Coastal salt marsh microbial communities from the Groves Creek Marsh, Skidaway Island, Georgia - 101411CT metaG (spades assembly) | ecosystem: Environmental > Aquatic > Marine > Intertidal zone... | reverse complement strand
CCATTCCCCTAAATATCTCTAAGCACTTAATACCCAGGCCCCTAAATCCCCTAAAGGGGACTTGTGATACGGATAATCTCAATAAAAAGGAATTGGGGGTGACATTTATACAACACCTTATCATTGGGTCAAGTTTAGATAAAGTAATTTCAACAATCCAAATACACCCAAGTCCCCTTTAGGGGATTTAGGGGCCTGGGCAATTTCATTGACCTTCGAATCAAAGTCCCCCTTTAGGGGGATTTAGGGGGCCTTAGGGCTTTAGGCCTAGGTGATATCTAGAAAAGTAAAAATATGGCTGGCGAGACAATGTTCGAACTTTGATACTAACGAATAGTACAGTTAAAAATCTGGCTTCGATACAACGCCTCCGGCGCCACTCAGCCAGCGGGGGTCGGCATGGTTTGTAGCTGTTCAAATACACACAAGTCCCCCTTTAGGGGGATTTAGGGGGCTTTAAGGGATTACGGGGTTTTAAGTGATTATGGGGATTTAAGGGATTTGGTTTGCTTTAAGGGATTATGGGGCTTTAAAGGATTTAGGGGGCTTTAAGGGCTTTAGACCTAGGTGATATCTAGAAAAGTAAAAACATGGCTGGCGAGACAATGTTCGAACTTTGATACTAACGAATAGTACAGTTAAAAATCTGGCTTCGATACAACGCCTCCGGCGCCACTCAGCCAGCGGGGGTCGGCATGGTTTGTAGCTGTTCAAATACACACAAGTCCCCCTTTAGGGGGATTTAGGGGGCTTTAAGGGATTACGGGGTTTTAAGTGATTATGGGGATTTAAGGGATTATGGGGCTTTAAAGAATTTAGGTTGCTTTAAGGGTTTTAAAGGATTTAGGCCTAGGTGATATCTAGAAAAGTAAAAACATGGCTGGCGAGACAATGTTCGAACTTTGATACTTGGTTAGACAAAGCTGAGGCTATGCGGTTGTTTGCTGAGACTGTTAAGAAATGATTTGATTCTGAATTCTGGCGGGGACGACCGGGCTCGAACCGGCGACCTCCTGCGTGACAGGCAGGCGTTCTAACCAACTGAACTACGCCCCCGTTTAGGCAAACCCTGTAAAAACAGAGTCTAGCTCATGGCCAGACTCTTATTTTACATTATTGTGCGAGGGTATTCAACTCATTCAATGCAATACTGACAGATGGACGCAACGTTGCGCATACCGCCATCGCTTGATGCACGGGGTGATTGATGAATTCATTGATCAATCCGTGATCCACAACCGTATTTTTATCCAGCTTGCACAAGGCTTGTTGAGCAATCGCATAATCAAAGCGCGGCGCCCACTTTCGAGCCCCCAATCGCGCCGTCGTGGAACAGTTGTCAATCATGTACGCAATGCCTTTGTAATCCAAATATGGATTTAACGAATCCACGCTTTCAATAATGGATTCATTGCACACTTCTGACCACGCATGCCCATGGCTGCGCAATACATCAATCTGGGCCATCATCGTCGCCACATACACACCCGCTGCAGTCGGGTCTATCGTTCGGGTTCCTCGATTCGCACGAACCGTTTCGCCCACTGCCCACATGGGGGTGCCTTCAATCGATGTCATCGGAAATGCGTCAAACCGATGATTGGCCAACACCACACTGTTGATCTCATTACCAGAGGCAACTTCATCATAAATTTCAGATAAAATCTCAGCCGCCGGCTGATAACTCACACTGTACGCACGCGAAAATGCTTCTTGCTCCGTTGTCGTTAGCGCCTCGTAAACCGCCCGAATGCCTTGGGTAGAAATGGTTTCTGAAATTGGACCGGTGATTGTTTCGGCCGTTTGCTTAAACGCATCCGTTTCAGATACGCCCGATCGCACCAACCATCGCCATAAACTTTCCGCAATCCCATGGATCGCCCCCAACAAAATACCACGTTCACCAAAAATATCAGACTTGTATTCGCTTTCTAAAGTGGTTTGAAACACAAACGGCGCCCCAATCGCAACGGCCCATCCCAAGGCAATATCCGTGGCCTTGCCATCTAAATCTTGGTGTACCGCAAAACTGCAGTTGATCCCCGCCCCATTGACCGACTGCCCTTGCACATACAATTGCCGGACCGATGGCCCCATGCCTTTTGGACAAACCGCAATAATATTAATGCTGCCCGGGAAGTCTTGATTGTTAAATTGCAAGTGGCCCAATAAAAATCCGTGAGACAAGCCCAATGTGGCGCCTGGCTTGATGTGCTGGATAATTTTAGTGTATTCACTAACCTGAGCCGCATCCGCAATCAACAATAAAACGAGGTCCGATTCGGCAATAATGTCGTACATATCGCCCAACGTACCCGACTCTTCCGTAAATCCAGCCGCTTCGGCTTTCGCCATAGACGCAGAGCCTTTTCGAAGCCCCACTTTAACGGTAATGTCAGTCCCGGCCAATGAATCCCGCAAGTTTTGGGCTTGAGCCGGCCCTTGCGAGGACCACCCAATCACCCCAATGGTTTTAATGCCGGCAAACGCCTGAGGCAATCGGTCGAATAAATGCCGCCCACCCCGAACAATGGTTTCTGTCTCACCGGCCAATGCAATGGTTTCTGTTTCAAATACTTGCGATGTAAATGGTTTCATTTATTTAACACTCCTTTTTTTTCTGCTTTGCACAATGCTGTGCTGCCGCCATCAATCATTTAATCAAACGGCCAACAAACACAGCGATTTGTTTGCTTACCTATTTATTACGTAGTATTATAGCATATTTTTTGTTTGGTTTGAGTGATTTTTGTGCAGTGACAGTTTCTTTGCATTGGGTGTAGACTGTAAACTACAATGTCGGATTGTCAGTCATTATCTGAACTGCTAACGTATTGCCAGGCGCATGGCGTGGATCTATTGGCCGTCACGAAATATGCAACCGTTGAGCAAATTCAAGCGCTTTATGCTGCGGGCATTCGCCGTGTCGGTGAAAATAAAGTGCAATCGATGCAGGAAAAACAAGCAGTATTTAACCCACCCGATTTAGACTGGGTGATGATTGGCCATTTGCAACGCAATAAAGTAAAAAAAGCTGTGGCGGCCAGTCATCGAATCGAATCGATTGACTCGCTGCACTTGGCGCAGTGTGTGGATGCGGCGGCGCATGCGTCGGGAGTCATCATGCCGGTGTATGTGCAATTAAATATGACGCAAGAGCCCAATAAATATGGGTTTTCTGTTGCCGATTTTTGGGATGCTTTGCCCACGCTGATGGCCTTGCCCAACCTAGCGGTTACGGGGTGCATGGTTATGGGGCCGCATCTGGCATCGGATGCCGCAATTGCTGCGGTATTTCAAGAGGCGCGTGCGCTGGTGGATCAGTGCCAGGCACGGTATCCGGGGGTTTCTGCGCTTAGCATGGGCATGAGTCATGATTACCCCCTAGCCGTTCACGCTGGGTCTACGCAAATTCGCTTGGGTTCCCAATTGCTCGAATGGTTGTGACTTTTTCAATGATTACGGTATACTAAGGCACATACTTATGGGACTGTGGAACAATATAAAACTGTTTTTTGGATTCGAAGGGGATGCATCAGCCCCCGAAATCGCTATTTCAGAGCCAACATCACCAACATTTGCCAAGCAAAAGCACAAACCAACCCGGCAGTCCGTGGCGTCGATTCGCATTGAATCCCCTCGTATTTATGAAGACTCGTTAACCGTTGGAAATTATTTGCGCGACGGGGTTCCTGTTATCGTATTGCTGACTCACTTGGATGCCGATGTCGGCAAGCGTTTAATTGATTTTGTGTGCGGCACAACCTACGCCATTAATGGGGCCATGCAAAAAATTGGGGATGGTATTTTTTTGTTTGTTCCGCCGGGCGTGGTGATTTCAGATACAGGGGAATCAGCCCCTGAGACTACCCAAGCCAATCCCACGGCCCTTCATGCGTTGAATCAGTTGCAGTAAATGACCAATACGGACGCAACGACGACTGATTTTACCCATGTTGCTCAATTAGCACGGGGCATTCGGGGGTTAAGTATGGATGCTATTGAAGCCGCCAACAGCGGCCACCCAGGGTTGCCATTGGGGTGTGCGGATCTGGTGGCGTGTTTGTATGCGCGTCATTTGCGGTTTCACCCACAGGCACCGCATTGGGCGGGCCGAGACCGATTTGTATTATCCGCTGGGCATGGCTCAATGGTGTTGTACAGCGTGTTGCATTTGGTTGGGTATGGCGTTAGTTTGGATGCCATTCGTCAATTTCGCCAATGCGAAAGCCCAACACCGGGGCATCCGGAGTATCGAGAGACGCCCGGGGTTGAGGCGACTACGGGGCCTTTGGGACAAGGCATTGCCATGGGGATTGGTATGGCGTTGGGCATTCAGCATCAAAACGCCGTGTATCAATGGGAATTGGATGCGCAAACCATGCCGCATACCTACATTTTAGCGGGTGATGGGTGTCTGATGGAGGGGGTTAGTGCAGAAGCATCGTCACTAGCCGGGCATTTAGCCTTGTCCAATGTGACGGTTATTTATGATGACAATGCGATCTGTTTGGATGGCCCAACGAAAGAATGTTTCACCGAAGATGTGGGGGCTCGGTATCGGGCCTATGGCTGGCATGTTATTCGCGTGGATGGGCACGATGTTGCGGCTGTTGATCAGGCGTTGACCGATGCCCGTCAGCATCCAAAGCCGGTGTTAATTATGGCGAAAACAACCATTGGCCAGGGCGCTCCCACAGTGGCCAATACATCCGAGGTGCATGGAAAACCCATGGGGTCAGAAGAGGTCCGGGCCACCAAAGCGTATCATGGAATTCCTGCAGAGCCCTTGTTTTATGTGGATCCAGCCATTACGAATGCCGTAGCCGATTATAATGCTCGAGGCGAAGCCGCCGTTTCCCGTTGGGAGCGGCATATGGACGAGTGGTCGGCGACCCATCCGCGATTGGCCAAGCGATGGGCGGCGACGCAATCGGATGATGCGCCTGCTTGGAAGCAAACCGAACATGCGTTGCGAACCGCCACGGTGAAGCCCAATGCAGCGACGCGCGCTATTTCTCATGCGTTAATTCAAGTTGTTGTCGATAACTTGCCCAATGTTTTGGGGGGGTCTGCCGATTTGTCTTGTTCGGATTCAACGGGTATTGTGGGGGCCGGGCTCTTGTCGGCCACGCATTACGAACACCCTCAAATTAAATATGGCGTTCGGGAATTTGCCATGGCGGCGATGGCCAATGGCTTGGCGTTGTATGGGGGGATCTTGCCATACGTTGGTACGTTTTTGACGTTTTCAGATTATTGTCGAAACGCCATTCGGCTGGCGGCGTTGATGCAGCTGCGCGTCGTCTATCAATTTACCCACGACAGTGTATTTTTAGGCGAAGATGGCCCAACGCATCAGCCGGTTGAGCACGTGAGCAGTTTGCGCGCCATGCCGGGGCTTCAGGTTATTCGACCAGCCGATCAAACCGAGACCAAAGCCGCTTGGATTGCGGCCTTGCGCCACACTGGGCCAACGGCATTGGTGTTGACGCGACAAGCCATTAAAGACTTGGATACAACCGATGTGGACGGAGCGTTGCGTGGGGGATATTGTCTAGCCGAATCCCCAGGCGATGGGCCCTTGGATTGCGTTTTGTGTGCCACGGGGTCGGAAGTTGGTTTGGCGGTGGATGTGATGGCTCGATTGGAAGCCAACGGCCAACGTGTGCGGGTAGTTAGTCTGCCGTGTTTTGAGTTGTTTAATCAGCAGTCAGCGGCGTATCGGGCCTCGGTATTGCCGCGAACGGCGGGGACAATGGTGGCGATCGAAGCGGGTGTTTCCTTTGGGTGGCACGCCTATGTGGGACACGATGGCTTGGTGGTTGGGGTCAATCAATTTGGGTACAGTGGTACGGCGGATCAATTGCGATCAAAACTGGGCTTTACGGTTGATGCCGTGGTAGCTGCGATTGAACAGCATACCCACTGTGCAGAGCCCGCATGAGCATTTTAATTGCCCTGTTGGGGATTAATTTTATTATTGTCATGCACGAGTTGGGGCATTTTTGGGCAGCGCGCTATGTGGGCGTGGGGGTTCATGAATTTGCAGTAGGGATGGGCCCAGTGATTGCGAAATACCGAGGTGCTCGGACCCTGTATACATTTCGATTATTGCCCATTGGGGGGTTTGTCCGAGTGGCAGGCATGGATGATGCGGATGAGACGGATAGCCCTATGAATGAGGGTTTGTTTTATGACCAGAAACGGTGGGCACGCGCATTAATTTTGGTGGCCGGTTCAGCCATGAATATACTGGTCGCGTTTGGTTTGTTTTCAGTGGTGTATACCACCACCGGGACGCCCGTGTTGCAACCGGTTGTGTCAGCGGTGTCTGCGGATATGCCAGCCGATTCAGCGGGCATTCAAACGGGGGATCGCATTCTTGAAGTGGACGGCATCGCTGTGACAGCGGTTCGATCGGATATTATTGAGCGCATTGAATGGTCCGCTGGGCACCCGGTATTGCTGACGATTCAGCGGGGTGGGGATATCAAATTATTGTCGGTGCAGCCAGTTGAATCGGGCGACGGGTATAAAATAGGGGTGTCGTTTGGCATTGAGTATGCGCCGACTACACTATGGAAAGGGGTTCTTGATGGGGCTAAGATGACTGGAGCGAGCGTTGGGTCAACGCTGAAGACGATCCAATTGCTAATAGCACAAGATGTGCAATTTCGGGATCTCATGGGTCCTGTGGGCATTGTACAGGTGGTGGGGGCTCAAAAACTAGGGGCGCAGTTGTTGGCGATGGTGGCTATGATTAGCGTCGCACTGGGGGTTTTTAATTTGTTTCCGTTTCCCGTATTGGATGGGGGGCATTTGTTGTTGTTGGGGATTGAAACGATCCGAAACAAGCGATTAAGTGTTGTTTGGGAACGTCGCATTAACCAAGCGGGCATGGCTATTTTGTTGGCGGTGATGCTGATGGTGCTGTTTCAAGATATTAGTCAGTGGTCCATGCGCGCGGATCAACTTCGGTAACGGCGTGATTGCGATTCAATCGTTGTCGAAACTCTATGACAATGATTGTTATGGCCTGAACGATGTTTCTTTGGCCATTGATCAAGGCGAGTTTGTTTTTTTAGTGGGTCCATCGGGGTCTGGGAAGACAACGCTGTTTAATGTTTTGCATGGCCGTGAGCGTCCGTCTTCGGGTCGGGCACAGGTATTAGCCTATGAATTAACCCGATTGCGGGCGGATCAATTGCCTGTTTTAAGACGGGATGTGGGCATGATTTTCCAAGACTACAAGTTGTTGCCCAAGCGTACGGTGTATGAGAATATTGCGTTTGTCTTGCAGGTGTTGCACTATAAGCGTCGGCGGATTCATCAGTTGGTGCATCAAGTGTTGGATTTGGTGGGGTTGACCAACAAAGCGCACGATTATCCACGCGCATTATCGGGTGGTGAGCAACAGCGTATTTGTATTGCTCGGGCAATTGTGCATCAGCCCCGGATTTTATTGGCGGATGAGCCCACGGGCAACTTAGATCCCGATACAGCCTGGGATATTATGCAATTATTGGGAAAAATCAATCAACGGAAAACAACCATTATTGTGGCTACTCACGATTGGCGGATTGTAAATAAAATGCGGCGTCGGGTGGTTCGGCTCATGAATGGCAGTGTCGTGAGTGATACGATTATGGGGCATTATGCCTAGTATATTCTTTTTTATTCGTGAGGCGGCGATTGGATTGCGCCGATCGGGATTAATGACGGTGCTGTCCCTCTGTACCTTGGCGGTGTCCATGCTTGTGCTGGGCTTTTTTCTGTTGTTTACTGTGAATGTCAATAATTTGGCTGATTTTTTTGTGTCTCGATTGGAAATCCGGGTGTTTTTTCGGGATGATATTACCCGCCGGGATAAGCGTGATTTTCATACGGTTGTTCAGGGGTTTGATACCGTTCGCGAGGTTGAATTTGTGGACAAGGCGGTGGCGTGGGAAACCCTAAAGCAGCAATATTCGGGGACGCAGTTAACAAGCTATATTGATAAAAACCCCCTGCCCGACACGATGATTATTCGTGTAACCGATCAAACCAAAATCCAAGCCATGGTGTCCAAATTGGAAACCTATACCACCGTTGTGGACGATATTGTTTATGGCGGTTATATTACGGAACGCATCCAGCTGTTATCCAAATGGCTACGCATCAGTGGTTGGGGGTTTAATGCGTTGTTGCTATTGGCGACGTTGATGATTATTGTGAATACGATTCGCTTGACGATTATGGCCCGGCATAATGAAGTTGAAATCATGCAATTGGTGGGGGCTACCCGTTGGTTTATTCGATGGCCGTTTGTGATTGAAGGCTTTGTCCTGGGCGTTGTGGGCTCGACCGTCTCAGTTGTGATGCTCAAGTTTAGTTATGATGCGGTGGCTAAATACATTCAGCAGCAGTTTCCGTTTATGCCCCTGATTTTTAATTCTCCGGTACTATGGTGGATTTATGCCGGTTTGTTTATAATAGGGACAGTGCTTGGTGTTATGGGTGCTTATATATCCATTAGCCGGACACTGGAATAAATCATGCTAGCACTATTTCGAAACAATATTAAATGGATTGGGTGGAGTATTGTTATTGCGTTTGCATTAACGATGTTTGCGGGGACGTTTTGGGGTGGTGGGGGCAGCAGCCGATCAGCCAGCACATCCAGCCCAGAACTGTCCACCGATTACGTTGCATTAGTTGGCAGTATTCCGGTATCGGGGCAAAAGTTTTATGGGTTTTTTTCAGAGGTTCAAACAGCGTCTATGGAATCCGACCAACATCGAAAGCCAAACCCGGAAATGCTGATGGAGCGCTATTACTATGCGTTTCAACGTGCCATGGAATTTTCAATATTGTTGCAGCATGCGCATGCGACTGATGTGAGCGTGACGCAATCGGAGTACAAATCGTATTTACAGCAGGTTATGCAGGGACTGGGCATTACACGCAAATCAGAATTGCGGCAGCGCTTGGCGGATAATGGCCTGCACTATGATCAATACAAACGCCGATTGGAAGACAATATTCGGGTTCAAAAAATACAGAAAACATTAAATCAGGTTTCGATTAGTGATCAGGATATCCTTAATTATTACACGGAGTTGTTGGCCAGCCATATTTTAATTCCCATTGATCCGGATCAGCCAGACGCGGCCAGGGCCCAAATTGAAACCATTCGGGATGATATTTTGCGGGGCAACTTGTCCTTTACCCAAGCAGCTAGTCAATATTCGGCTGACCCGAGCAATGCACAAAAAGGGGGGGATTTGGGCTGGATACGGTATCACAGCGTGGTGGCGCCCTTTGCAGATGCCGCGTATGCCCTGGATAAAGGGGCATTGTCTGAGCCGGTGAAGACCCAGTTTGGATGGCATTTAATCAAGGTAGAGGACAGTCGACCCACGAAAGTGATTGAACCCGATGCGTTTGCCTCCGAACGCCAAACTGTGGCTCAAGCGCGGGCGCAATACAATAAAAATCAGTTGTTGGTGGATGTGGCGGGGGACAGCCCCTTGATTATTGTTAACCCACTGCTCAAAGGGGTGCATGCAATCAAAACGGGGGTGTATGCCGATGCCATTCAGGGGTTTGAAGCAAGCATATCCCAAGATCCGGACTCCCCCATTCCGCATTATTTTCTGGCCAAGTTGTATGCTGAAAAAGACCAGCATGATTTGGCTGAATCCGAATGGAAAAAAGCCGGTTTGAAAGCCGATTTAATGCAGGAGACGAGCCCATGGCCATCGGTGTATGTGGGCCAAGGCCAGTATTATGCTGAGCAAGGCCAACGCACCAAAATGAAAGCGGCGTATGCCAAAGCCTTGGACTTGGGCAAAACGGATTTGAACACGCTGGATGCCTTGGCCGATGCCTATACTGAAGCGGGCATGGTGGCTAAATTTAATGCGGTGGATCAACAGCGGCAGGACTTGCAAGCGGCGTTGAAAGCCGATGGGGATGCCGCCGAAAGTCTGATCCCGGATTCCCAATAGTTGGGCTTCACGATTTAGCCGGAATCGTGGTAAGCTAAGCAGTATGTGCGGGATTAGCTCAGTTGGTAGAGCGTTTGCTTGCCAAGCAAAAGGTCGCCAGTTCGAACCTGGTATCCCGCTCCAAATAATGGCACATGACCAAGGAGGCTCTTTATGCGTACTGTTTTAGTGGGTCTTTGTTTGGGTTTGGGGCTTGGTTTATGGCTTGTTCGAGATCGCTTATACGCCGATACAGCGGATATTCCAGCGGTTGCTGCGGATTTGTATAGCATTAACATTAATACGTTATCGGGGTCCCCGTGGGCGTGGGAATTGGTGCAAGGCAAACCGATTTTGTTTGTAAATGTAGCGAGCAAATGTGGCTTTACGTATCAATACGAAGGCTTGCAAACCTTGTATGATCAATACAAAGATCAGGGGCTCGTGGTTGTGGGCGTGCCCAGCAATAGTTTTGCCAACCAAGAACCCGGTAGCGCCCAATCAATCGCTGAGTTTTGTTCGCTAAATTACGGCGTTTCATTCCCCATGACTGAAAAAGTGCCGGTGCGTGGCCGATGGATGCATCCGCTGTACCGCTATTTAACCCAATCAAACCCGGATTTGTCGGGTAATATATCGTGGAATTTTAATAAAATTTTAGTGGATCGCAACGGAGTGGTTGTGGCTCGATTTGGGTCCCGGGTGAAGCCGTTGTCCGATACCTTGGTGCAGGCAGTTGAGAAAACTCTGTAGTTTGGTAAAATAAAAGCTATGTTAGTTCAACTGGATGCGATTGCTTCACTGTATGCCCGTTTAAAGCAGGTATTGGATGCCATTGAGCAGCCCTTAACGCTGACGGAAAAATTATTAATTAGCCACGCGGTATCGGGTACCGAGTTGGCGGCCGTTAAACAGGGGTATATTGATTTAAATCCGGATCGGGTCTGCATGCAAGACGCCACGGCACAAATGGCGTTGTTACAATTTATGCAATCGGGCCGTGCGCAAACCGCGGTGCCAACCACGGTCCACTGCGATCATTTGATTTTAGCTGAGCATGGTGCTGAAGCCGATCTACAGCGTGCCATAGAGTCCAATCGGGAAGTGTATCAGTTTCTGGAGCAGGTATCGGATCGCTACGGTATTGGGTTTTGGCGGCCTGGGGCGGGGATTATTCACCAAGTGGTGTTGGAAAATTATGCCTTTCCGGGGGGTGTGATGATTGGCACCGATAGCCATACCGTGAATGCGGGCGGCTTGGGCATGTTTGCCGTGGGTGTTGGCGGTGCGGACGCTGTGGATGTGATGACGGGGTTGCCCTGGGAGTTAAAGTTTCCTAAAATTATTGGGGTTCGTTTAACGGGCCAGTTTCCGTCTGAATCCTGGACCAGTCCCAAAGATGTTATTTTGTACTTGGCGGGTTTGTTAACTGCGAATGGCGGGACCAACGCCGTCATTGAATACTTTGGCCCTGGGGCTGAATCGCTGTCCTGCACCGGGAAAGGTACCATTTGCAACATGGGCGCTGAAATTGGGGCAACCACATCCGTCTTCCCGTTTGATGCCTCAATGGCCGATTATTTGACCCAGACCAATCGGGCGCCAATTGCCGAGTTGGCCGCTCAATACCAACAGTATTTTCAACCAGATCCAGCGGTATTGGATGACCCCGATCAATACTATGATCAAGTCATTGAAATTGATTTATCCACATTAGAGCCCCATATTAACGGGCCCTTTACGCCCGATTTAGCCTGGCCGTTGTCTAAATTTGCCGATGCTGTGACGGCTAATGCGTATCCAGAGGCGTTGTCTGTGGGGTTGGTGGGCTCATGCACCAATTCATCGTATGAAGATTTAAGCCGTGCCCATCGAGTGGCCAAGGCTGCGGTGGATGCTGGGCTTAAGGCTCAGTGTGAATTTACCATTACCCCCGGTTCAGAAATGATTCGCGCAACGGCGGAGCGCGATGGCCTGTTGGATACGTTTCGACAAATGGGGGCTGTTGTATTGGCGAATGCCTGTGGCCCGTGTATTGGCCAATGGAAACGCCACGATGCTACAGAAAAAAATTCGATTATTACATCGTTTAACCGCAATTTTGCCAAGCGCAACGACGGGAACCCGTTAACGCATGCCTTTGTGTCTTCGCCCGAGATGGTCACGGCTATGGTCTTGGGGGGGCGCCTCACGTTTAATCCAGCCACGGATACGTTAACCACGCCGTCGGGGGATGCCATTCACTTGCCGGCACCATCGGGGGATATTTTTCCAAAATCGGGCTTTACGGATAATACCTACGGTTATCAAGCCCCGTCCAATGACTTGACCCAGCCGGTAACCATTGACCCAGCGTCCAAGCGATTGCAAGTCTTAACCCCCTTTCCAGCCTGGGATGGCGCTGATTTTAATCAATTGCGGTTGCTGATTCAAGCGTCAGGTAAATGCACCACCGATCACATTTCAATGGCCGGGCCTTGGTTGGTGTATCGTGGCCATTTGGAAAACATTTCAGATAACTTTTTAATTGGGGCAACCAATCGCTTTACCGGGGAAACGAATGCCGTTCTCAATGCCGTGACCGGAGAGTATGGCCCGGTGCCAGACACTGCCCGGCAGTATCAGCAATTGGGAGTGGGCTCGGTTGTGATTGGGGATGAGAACTATGGCGAGGGCAGCTCTCGGGAACACGCGGCCATGGAAGCCCGGTTTTTGGGTGTTCAGGTGGTTGTGGTTCGATCCTTTGCTCGAATTCATGAAACCAATTTGAAAAAACAAGGGGTATTAGCGCTGACATTTGCCAACCCCGATGATTACAATCGGGTGCAAGAAATGGATCGGATATCCATTCAAGGGGTTACCCAATTATCCCCGGGTCAACCGCTAACGATGGTCGTGCATCACGCCGATGGCAGCACGGAATCGATTCCCGTTAATCATACGTACAATGCCAATCAAATTGCTTGGTTTCAGGCTGGATCTGCATTAAATAAAATTCGATCGGAGTCGCAGTAATGCGGGTTCGGTTTGCGCCGTCTCCAACCGGCAATTTGCATATTGGCTCATTGCGAACAGCGCTGTTTAATTGGTTGTTTGCCCAGCGACACGGGGCGACTTATATTGTCCGCATTGAAGACACAGACAAGGCGCGATCTACGCCAGAATTTGAAGCCAATATTATGGCTGGAATGGCTTGGGTGGGGTTGAACTACGATGAGGGGCCGGATTCCAACGGGGCTTGCGGGCCGTACCGACAATCGGAACGGTCGTATCACAATGGCATTCACCAGGTGCTGGACTCGGGGCATGCGTATCGGTGTTTTTGCACCGAATCAGAGTTAGAAGCCGAAAAAGCCGCCGCTGACGCAGCCAAACACCCGTATCAGTACTCGCGCAAATGCCGGCACTTATCCGAAGCCGAGATTCAGGCGCGATTGGCATCGGGGGTGCCGCATACCATTCGATTTGCAGTGCCAGAATCGGGCGACTTAACCTTTGAGGACGCAGTCCGGGGCTCGATTACCTTTGATTTGGCCTTAGTATCGGATTTTATTTTGGCCAAGTCTGACGGACTACCGAGTTATCATTTTGCCGTTGTTGCTGATGATATCGCCATGGGCATTACCCATGTGTTGCGTGGGGAAGATCATATTTCCAATACGCCCAAGCATATTTTATTGTTTCAAGCGTTATTGCCAGCTGGTCAGCCGATCCCTACCTTTGGGCATTTCCCCATTATTTTGGGCCCGGATCGCACAAAATTATCCAAACGGCATGGGGCAACGTCCATTACAGATTATCAAGCGCAGGGGTTTTTGCCCGCTGCTATTGTGAATTATTTGGCTTTGTTGGGCTGGTCGGCGCCGGATGGCCAGGAGATCCAACCGGTGGCAGACATGGTTCGCCAATTTTCCTTGGACCGCATTCATAAAGCTGGGGCTATTTTTGATACTCAAAAATTGACTTGGATGAATAAGCAGTATATTAAGCAATTAAGTTTGGCTGATTTTCGATCGGCTGTGGCACCGTTTTTGGACCCGGCCTTGATGGCGGATATTGCCAACCAGATTTCCGATGACGCCTTGGATCGTGTGTTTGATTCGGTGCGGGACAGTGTGGATCGGTTGGATCAAATTAATACCGTGTTGGCCGTCTATGCTCGAACGGATGCTCAGCGTCGGGAGCAGTTGAGCGATACTGTGTGGACCGATGATCAAAAAACACTATTAGCCGCGGTGCATGACGCATTGGGGTCTTTGAGTGAGTTGTCGGATAAAACTGCGATAAAATCCGCCTTAATGGGGGTTGTGAAGGCATTAAACATGCCAACGGGATTGGTGTTTAAAACAGTTCGGTTGGCGATATCTGGGGAGGCATCGGGCCCAGATTTAACCACATTGCTAAGTGTGTACCCGATGTCTGTGTTGCAGGATCGGTGCCGTGTCATTATCCACAGTTCCTGACACACTCACGGCTTTTTCTGCTGTCAGCCATCCGGACCATGTCTGGCCGATTGCCTCGGAAGATTTTCAGAAATATTGCCAAACGGACACCCAATTTAGCTTGGCGTTTCAGCGAAAACCCGGTAGCCTGTATGGGGATATTCATTGCCGATTGCGGCGTCAGTTGTTTAATGATTTGGATCATCGGTGTGAGTTGGTGCAACGCAAATTAAAATCTGCGGAGATTTGGGGGTGCGTCACTAATTTTGCGGGGGGCGGGGATTTGGTGGATGCGTATGACATTGGGGCCAGCCAGTCGGTGTATCAACTGCACTATCGTCAGGCAGAGACTACCCGCATCGTGACGGTGAAGCCTGAATCGGCGTGTTACCACAGTTATTTTATCGCAATTTTAGACCAATTGGGTTGGCCAACCTATCAGACCCAATCCTACCGTGCGAGGGGGATGGACTGGCGGGTGTCGGATTACTTGGGGAGCACCACCTTGCATGGGCTGGGGGTGTCTGGGCATGCAGCGCATAGCAGTCATGTTGTTGGTTTGGCTAGACAGGCGGCCTTGGGGGATGTGTTTGGGCGTGGGGATCGGCATGGGAATAATTATATTGTATCCGACGAGGGGGCGTTGTTGCCCATTGATGTGGGGTATTTGTTTTACCCCAATAATGACGATTGGTTGGCCCAATATATTCAGGGCGGGGTGTCTGAAATTAATGCCTTGGATCCGCATCAATTGGATGCGTTTTTTACTGTTTACACGGACACCATTCACTGTATTTCAGACCGGTATGCGGACTTGCAGGCGTTTTCATGGGCGTATGGTCCGGATATTGGCCAACAGTTTGATGCGGTCGTATCCCATCGCATTGTTGTGTTGCGCAATCAGTGTCAGCATCGGGGATGGCATCGGCGAACATGGTACCGAGACTATTATGCTGAATTTTGGTTTCGAAAAGCCATTAAGCCGTGGTTTTACCAATTGATTCAGATGGACCCCTCGGTATTAGCGGATTCAGAGTTTAATATGTATCAGTATCAAAGCGCTCACGATCGGACCACGTTTTTTTCATTGGCCAATCTGTCAATTGTGGATCGAATTTGCACCTTGGCAGAAGACCGGTTGGGGGTAAACCCAGCGGCGGTTCATGCGGCCGCACGCGCGGACGTGTAAATGCGCTATTGGGTGTTGCCATCGGTGGATTCTACGCAGTTGCAGGCTCGGCGATGTTTGGATCAATACGGTTTAGAGGCGTCGGGCCTGGTTATTTGGGCGCGTCAGCAAACTCACGGGGTTGGGCAACAGGGCCGGCCGTGGGTATCCGCGTTGGGGGGGATTTATATGACGGTGATGCAATCGGTTCCCACGGCTCGGTTAATGCATGCGCCTACCCAAGTGCCGGAACGGGTTGCAACCGCATGCCAATTCGTCCTAGACGGGTACGTTCGGGCATGGGTCAAGCCGCCCAACGATATTATGGTTGGGGATCGCAAACTGGGGGGGGTGTTGTGTGAATCCTTGGGAACCGAGGACCCCGATACCCGAATGCTACTCATGGGGGTGGGGCTCAATATTAATCAAGATTCTGTGGTGACGGATGCTCGGCATGTGGCCACGTCATTGCGGCAAGAGACCGGCCAGTCGTATAATGAAGCCATGATTGTTTCGGCCATAGCGACGGAGATTATGCAATGCCTGTAAGAGGGATTCGGGGTGCCACTGTGTGTGCGGCCAATACCGAATCGGATATTTTATCGGCAACCACAGACTGTTTATCGGCAATCTTAAAGGAAAATTCAGTGGTTATTTCGGATATTGCCTCAGTCTTTTTTTCAGTTACCCCGGATTTAAATGCGGCGTTTCCAGCGGCAGCGGCCCGTGCAATGGGTTTGGCACATACCCCATTGCTTTGCTTGAACGAAATTGATGTGCCGGGGGGGTTGGCTCGATGCATTCGAATTTTGGTGCATGTGAATACAGCGGTTCCCCAATCGGCCATTCAGCATGTGTATTTGGGTGACGCAAAGCAATTGCGGCCCGATCACAATGTATAAGCGCATTGGCATCATTGGGCTGGGCGTTATGGGGGGGTCCTTAGCGGCACGCATTGCCCAGCAGTATCCGGATACAGAGCGATACGGGGTGGATCCAGATCCTGAGACACGGCAATACGCCTGTGATCGGGGATGGGTTACCACGGCAGTGGCGACAATCACGGATTTACCAACCGATTTGGATTTAGCGATTGTGTGCACCCCAATTGCTCACGTTCAAACAGCGTTAATGGCTGTATCCAAGCATAGCGAGCAACCACTCGTAGTGTCTGATATTGCCAGTGTGAAAGCGCCGCTAATGGGACTGTCTGTGAAGGCCAATCAAACCTATATTGGGGGGCATCCCATGATGGGTTCTGAAAAAATGGGGGTTGCGCATGCTGGGCCACAGATCTTGGATGGGGGGCAGTATGTGGTGGTTCCTCAAGTCCCTGACAGCCCAGAAGTACCGATTTTTATGCAGTGGATTGCGGGCATGGCGATGCAGCCCGTGGTGCTAGATGCGCACGATCACGATCGCTGGGTCGCGTTAACCTCGCATATTCCCTATTTAATGGCTTGCCTGACAATCCGGGCGACCCAGGGCCATGCAGTAGACCCAGTGGTTGGCCCGGGCTTGCGGGATACAACTCGGGTAGCTGCGCATGACCCCGCTTGGGGGGCAGATGTGTGCCGGGAAAACACGGTAGCCATTGCGACTGGCTTGCAGGGTATTCGGGATGAGCTAGACCATGTGCTAGCGATGCTCAAAACCGATCCGGATCAAGTCCTAAGCTGGCTCTCGGTGGCCAAGCATCGTCGGGATGCGTTGTTTAATACGCTGCCCACGCCGGGGCATTGAGCTGAAAGGCGAGTCGGTGTTGGGTTGTGGGGTGGGTGAATTCAAGATAGTTAGCCTGTAGCAAGTGCCCGGGATAATGCTTGCTGGGTTTGCCATACAGCCCATCCCCGATGAGCGGGTGGTGTTTGTGGGCCAAATGCGCACGAATTTGATGGGTCCGTCCCGTTTTGGGGGTGACCAATAAAATGGATTTGGTGGAGGTTCGATACAGGCATTGGCAATGGGTTTCAGCGTCTTTGGCATCCGGGTGCGCTTGGGCAATCATTTTGTAATGACTACGGCCACGGACACGCCGGAGGGGTTCCGCAATAACAAACTCATCGGTGTGGACTCGGCCATGCACCGCTGCAATGTAGCGCTTTACCACGGACCGGGCTTTAAATTGGGCGCTCAGTATGGCATGGCTGGTGGCATGCTTGGCCACGACCAAGAGCCCACTGGTATCGCAGTCTAGCCGATGCACAATGCCTGGGCGTGCGGGGTCAAACGCTGTGATGTCTAAGGCATCCCCCCAGCCGTGGACCAGGGCATCGGATACCGAGGGTAGGATTTCCCGCCGGGATGCCGGATGCGTCAACATACCGGCGGGCTTATTTAAAACAGCGAGGTCCCCATCTTCGTATAAAAAATCCAGGCTCATGCCTGTCTCAGGCTCCGATAAATGAGCAACCCAATGCCCACGGTAATGCAGATATCGGCAATATTAAAGACCGGAAATCGGCCGATTGAAATAAAATCAATGACAAACCCATGGATCATACGGTCCAACAAATTGCCCAACGCTCCAATAATTAACAATCGACTACCCAGCGGGGAGGGACTTTGCCACCGGTCAACATGAAAGGTCGCCATAAAATACAGGCTAAACAGGCTCGCAATACCCACCAACCACGGGGTTTGTCCAGCGAAAAAACCATAGGCGGCTCCGCGATTGTACACCAACTGCAAGGCAAGCCCCGGCATCAGATGGATGGGCGTATAGGCGGGCAAAAGCGCCAAGCACAGGTATTTGGTGAGTTGGTCCATGCCAATGCCCAAGCCCAGGGCGGCGTAATGCCAGGCCCATCGGCTAAAGCGGTGCGTTAGAGCAGCCACAACTGGGCCCACGATTGGAGCGTCTGAATAAATAGCCAGCCGACCCCAATGCCAATGCCCTGAACCAGCCCCAAACACAGGCGATAGACAATGGGCAGTACGGTACTGGTGGATGGGGATTGGGCCTGACGGGCAACAGGGGTAATTAAATGCCGTTTGGTTGTGTGCAAAGTCTCAATCGTATGCGCTAAGTTTTTGGACATGATTGGATGGCCGAAATGCTGGGTAATGGGTGTCCCTCAAGAACGGCTAAGCAGGCCCCGCCACCGGTTGAAATGTGGCTGATGGCTGTGGTGTCGATGTCAAAATCATGAATCGCTTGAACGGAGTCTCCGCCGCCAACCACACTGGTACCCGTATTGCGGGCAACGGCCTCAGCGATGGCGCGCGTGCCGGATGAAAACAATGGGGTTTCAAAGGCCCCCAATGGACCGTTCCAAATAATAATTTTGGCGGTTTGCACCCACTGGTCAATAAAGGCAACACTGGTGGGGCCAATATCCAAGCCCATGTGGCCATCGGGCAACGCTGTTGTGGGGTAGACGGTGGCTGTTTTGGCTTTAAATCCAGTCGCACACACCACATCTTGGGCGATATAGAGCTCCGTGGGGCTATCAGCAGCTGCGGCTAAAAAGGCCGTGGCTGTTTCCAACAAATCGGGTTCATACAACGAGTCACCAATAGCAAACCCTTGGGCTTTTAGCAAGGTAAACATCATCGCACCCCCAACAACCAATTGATCCACACGCCCCAATAAGTTTTGAAGCACACCTAATTTTGTGGAAATTTTAGCACCCCCAATAATGGCTAATTTTGGGGCATCGGGCTGACTCAGGGTGGCATTGAGGTAATTGAGCTCAGTTTCGACTAAAAACCCAATGCAGCTGGGTAAATGCTGGGTAATGCCGGCGGTTGATGCATGGGCCCGGTGCGCCACACCAAAGGCATCAAATACAAACCGATCCCCCAAATTGGCCAATATGCGCGCAAATTCAGGGTCGTTGGCGGCTTCTCGTGCATCAAATCGAATGTTTTCTAAAAGCAATACCTGCCCATCAGTCATGGCATTCACCATCGCCACTGTTTCGGCACTATCGATGGGGGATGGGCAATACTGAACCGCCTGCCCCAACTGCGTGGCGAGTGCTTCTGCAACCGGCAACAATCGATACCGTTTGGATACGCCTTTGGGTCGGCCAAGATGAGACATTAAAATAATGCGAGCGCCTTCTTGGATTAAAAACGTTAACGTGGGGAGGGCCTCAATAATACGGGCCTGATCCGCAATGGTCCCATTGGATCGCAAGGGAACATTGAAATCCACACGAACCAACACGCGTTGGCCGTTTAATGTACCGGTCCAATTGGAGAGCAGGGGGGTCGTTTGTGTCAAAACAACGGCGCTCATGCGCCAGTAATGGATTTGGCTAGATCAACAACACGGTTAGAGTAGCCCCATTCGTTGTCGTACCAGGCAACGAGTTTAACCAAATTGCCCATGACCATTGTGGATAGACCGTCAATAATGCTGGAATGCGGATTGCCAATAACATCGCACGATACAATTGGCTCTTCCGTGTACTCCATAATGCCGGCTAATTCTCCAGCAGCAGCGGCTTCCAACGTGCTCATAATGGTTTCACGCGAGGGCGCTTGGTTCAGCACCAAGGTCAAGTCAATGACGGACCCATCTTTAACTGGTACCCGCATGGCCCCACCATCGAGCTTTCCAGCCAAATCAGGGATAACCAACCCAACAGCCTTGGCGGCTCCAGTGGTTGTGGGAATAATGGATTCCGAGGCGGCGCGTGCCCGACGCAAGTCGCTGTGGGGCAAGTCTAAAATCTTTTGATCATTCGTATACGCATGAACGGTGTTCATGAAACCTTTTTCAATACCAAATGCATGGTGAATTACTTTCGCTAATGGTGCCAAACAGTTCGTGGTGCAGCTGGCATTGGAATAGGCAACGATGTCGGACTTAATTTCGGCATCATTAACGCCCAAGACAATGGTTTGAATGCTATCTTTCGCTGGAACCGTTAAAATCACTTTTTTAGCACCGGCTTGAATGTGATCCAAATACCCACCGCGGTCACTCGTGCCTTGTGTAAATATACCGGTTGATTCAATCGCAACATCCACATCGTGGTTGCTCCACGGTAAGTTGGCTGGGTTGCGCTCGGCATAGACGGGGATCGAAACGCCATCAATCACGATGGCCGTGTCTGTGTGCGAAACGGTTCCCTGAAAGCGACCATGGACGCTGTCATATTTGAAGAGATGCGCCAATGTTTTGGGGTCGGTTAGATCGTTGATGGCGACAACGGAGACTCCAGGCGTAGCCAAGGCTACCTTACATACATTTCGGCCAATACGACCAAAGCCATTAATTGCGAGTTTTATTTCTTTTTTTCCCATAGTGCATATTATTATACCGAATTATGCGGGGCGTTGTCTATGCAGCTATTGAGTAGATTCGTTGTTTGGGTAATGACTGCATCGGCCATATATAATTATAGTTTTACTGCAATTTTTACATTCACATATCAATCAAAAATTATTTTTTAAGCTTGAAAGACAGGTTGGAATTGTGCTACTTTCATAGTGTTTTATGGTTGTCTATTTAGTATGGAGAAAATAATGAATCAAATAGCAGGTCAAAAAAAAGATGCTAGTCGATCAAGCTTGCCCAGTCGTGGGCCACAGAGTCAAGAAAGCACCGCATTACTGGGTGATTTTGTCCCCGACGGTATCACCAATGGTTTAAGTGATGTAGGCAGGCGCATTGCGGATGCTATTCCTATGAATTTTGCAGCTTTTAGTTCATTGGATGCACTCTTGGGCAGTAATGATAATGTTAATGGTGACGTTGAGATTCAGGTAATAGAAAAGCTTATAGCAAAACAGTTTGAAGATGATATCAACTTTGTTGCAAGCCTAACTCAAGAAAAATTGAAAGGTTCAGAAGGAGCGGCCGTTTTGAATTGTATCAAGTCCGTACAAAAACAAGTAAATGAGCTAATGACTAAGTATAAGGATAGAGATACTAACTCCCAAAAAAGAATCAAAGACTGTATGCAGCAAATTCGGGCTTATCAAACTGAGCAGGTTAAAACCCAAGACTTAAAGAATAAAGTAGACCAACATCTTCGAAATGCAAGACCGAGGGCCCAAAAAGCTGGTTTGTGCTTGGGTTCGATAGTTACCATCGCTGTGGCTACTAGTTTAGTCGCAGGTGTCACAATGGCAGCCGAGAAGCATGCGGAGTTTCCTAAAGGCGTTACTACGACTAGAGCAAACGTTTGTATAACAGATGGGGACTGTCGCGGTGATGGTGTTCAAGGTGTTCGAATCACAGGCGGGACGCATCAGGTGGTTTCCCAAAACAATTTTACAGAGCACTCACAACAGGAACTAAGAATTCTTTCAGAACGATACAATAACATTAACTCGTTATTTATTTACGGAATGGCAGCTGGATTGGGCGGCATAGTAGGCGCAGTAGGAGCGGGAGGATACCTCGCTTGTCATAATGGCGAGCTTGATCCAACAATGAGCCAACTAGAGGAAGCGTTCCAACAAACGGTTCAAAACCAACCGAGAGTTTAGCTAGTAAAATTTTGTATATACGGTAGCCGCTTGGCTACCGTACGGGTCTGAGCCGCATTGGCTTTTAAAATTTCTTTAATGTTCCATTCGCCGGTGACAAAGGCCTGCTGGCGAGCGGGCGATAGCTGGCTGGACCAGGTTTGATCTCCCGCTTGAATCTGTTGGTTTCCCAAGTCAAGGGTTAGGGTGGAGCTGGCATCGGCGACGGCGTTCATGATGGCATCAATATCGGATTGCAATACGGGGATACAGGGAACGCCAATGGCTTGGCAATTGCCAGAAAAAATATCTGAAAACGATACCCCCACAATGGCCTTAAAGCCGTAGCGCATAATGGCTTGCGGGGCATGCTCTCGGGATGACCCACAGCCAAAATTGGCTCCAACAACTAAAACGGTTGCGCCCAAACGGTCGACAGCATTGAGTGGAAAGTCTTTGGGGGATCCGTCTGCGTGGAATCGTTCATCATAAAACAAATAATTTCCCATTTTTTCAAAGGTAATTTCTTTTAAAAATCGGGCCGGAACAATCCGATCCGTATCAATATCATCGCCTGGGATAACAACAGCTTGTCCGGTAACCGTGATTATTTTCATGCGCGACAATCCGTAATACAGCCATGAATGGCAGCCGTAGCCACCATCGCGGGACTCATTAAAAAGGTTCGACCGGTGGCGCTGCCTTGGCGGCCAATAAAGTTGCGGTTGGAGGATGAGGCGCATCGCTCATTGCCGACCAATTGATCGGGGTTCATCGCTAGACACATGGAACATCCCGGGGATCGCCAATCGGCACCCGCCGCTTTGAAAATTTTATCTAAGCCTTCGGCTTCGGCCTGTTGTTTAATGGCGGAAGAACCTGGAACAACCAAACACCGGACCGAGTCATGGACCCGCTGATTGGTCAATACGGCAGCGGCTTCCCGCAAATCAGGCAATCGGGCATTGGTGCACGATCCAATAAACGCAACGTCGATGGGGGTCCCCGCAATCGGATCGCCGGGGGTTAGCCCCATATGATCGTAGGCCCGCAGCATATCGGCATCGCCGTTGGGCATTGGTAACCGCTCCGAAATCCCAACGGATTGCCCTGGGTGAATGCCCCAAGTTACCATGGGTTCCAGTTGGTTCCCATCAATAAAGACTTGGTCATCAAATTCGGCTTCGGGTTGGGTGCGAATGGCTGTCCAATAGTCAAGCGCGGCTGCCCATTGAGCATCGTTGGGTGCATAGGGGCGGCCTTTCATATACGCAAACGTTGTTTCATCCGGGTTCACATACCCCACACGGGCGCCGCCTTCAATGCTCATGTTGCAGATAGTCATGCGGCCCTCCATGTCCATGGATTCAATCACGGATCCAGCATACTCGTAGGCATACCCGATGCCGCCATGAACCCCGAGGGTCTGAATAATCTTTAAGATTACGTCTTTGGCAGATACACCAGGCGCCAATGTGCCGGTGACTTGAATTTGGCGAACTTTCAATGAGGGTAAGGCCAACGTTTGGGTGGCCAAGACATGTTCAATTTGGGTGGTGCCAATGCCAAAGGCTAAAGAGCCAAACGCCCCGTGCGTACTGGTGTGGCTATCCCCACACACAATGGTCATTCCCGGCTGTGTGAATCCCAATTCAGGCCCAACAATGTGGACAATGCCATATTGTCCGGAATCTAGCCCAAAGAATTGAACCCCAAAAGCGTTTGTATTGTGTTGTAAGGCAGACAACATGGCTTCGGCTTGGGGGTCCTGAAACGGGCGTTGAATGGAATCAGTCGGCACAATATGATCCACCGTTGCCACTGTTCGATCGGGATAGGCGACCGTTTCACCGTGTTCACTTAACTGGGAAAACGCCTGTGGACTCGTAACCTCATGCACCATGTGAAGGCCAATAAACAATTGGGTGTCTCCGTTTGGTAGGGTTTCGACAGTGTGCCGATCCCAGACATGATTGTATAATGTTCGTTTTGCCATAAGTGTCGTCGGTTAGTTCATTAAGCGTTCGTCAATCTGCTTAATAATGTCCAAAAAATTCTTAAGGTAATTATCCAGCAAATGATGCCAATGCGCAACTGGTTTTTGGGTGTATTCGCTCAAAGCGGCTTCCAAAGCGGCTTCAAATGCCTCGCTGTCATCGTCATCGGATAGATCCAAGGTAAACGGCAATTCCATAAAATCATCGTCCAGGTTATCTGAAAATTTAGAGCATACAATCAGTGAGGCGTTGTCTGGATTGGCCAAATTTTGAATATGCTCAATGCTAACAAAGGGTAAAAAATCAGTCATCCAATTCGGCAGCGTGTTAAACGGGCGTTGGAGTGGGATTTCGGTATATAAATCAAAATATAAAACGGTGCCAAGGACTAAGTCTTCGTCGTCATCGGGCATCGCATCTGGGGGCAATGTGGCGGTTGTGTATTCCAACTCGCAATAGATTGGGTAATTTTCCAGCCGTTCCAATTCTTTTCGCAGGCGCTTGAATCCATAGGGCTGGTCATTAATCACAATCATTTCTGGCTTCAGCAAGGGGTGCTTGCCAATGAAGCGCTCCAAGATGCTGTGGCCATCATCCGACGTGAACATCACCCCATCCACAACGTGTGCATGTTTCTTTAATCGATTAATAATGACTTTGTGTAGCAAGTTTGGACTCATACACCTTACAGTGTAGCATTAAATGGGCGAGGCTGCGTGCAAGTTATTGAACAAATGATAGGTTTTGGTCAGCATTTGTTCTTCAGTAAAGTGGTCCATGTACCGTTGATGGGCACGGGCTCCGAATTGTTGGCATTGTTGAGGGTTTTTCCATAATTGAGTCATTGCTTTGGCGAGTGCAACCGAATCTCCAGGGGGAACAACTAGGCCGGTTTGGTTATGCTGGTTGACATAGGGAACGCCGGTTGGCAATTGCGTGGATATTACGGCTTTGCGTCGCATCATGGCTTCTAGTTGAACCAAACCAAAGGCTTCGGATGCGTGTGTGGAGGGTAAAATTAGAAACTCGCAATGATCAAACAAATCGTGGAGCTTGGATTCTGATTGTTGATTATAAATACGCAACTGCTGGTGGTGTATGAGCGTGCGGCCTTTTTTTTGGATGGCATCTAGTTGGGGGCCTTCGCCAACAATATACACCGTTGCAGGGCTTTGTTTCAGTGCTTCAATCAGGGTTTCAACGCCTTTATAATAAACCAATCGGCCAACGAATAGGGCATAACGTTCGCTAGGCAATTTGGTTAAACCAGCGGGGGGGCGTGGGGGGATTCCCAAGGGTATTACAGTTGTTTTTTTTTGATGCGGGATTAAAAACGGCGATAATTTAGCCATAGGCGGCGAGGTGGCGATAATGGCATCGGCACGTTTCAGAAACCAGCGAAGCAGGGGGCGGTATGCCCACAAGAGGATGCGTTGCTTAATGATATCTGAATGCCAGGTCACAACCACAAGGCCATGGGGGCGATGGATAAAATACGCTAAAACAGCGAGGGGATTGGGTAAATGAAAATGTAGAATGGGTCGTGGAGATTGCCAAGGCTTTGGTATGAATTTTAATAAAAAAGGTAGGCTGATGGGCAATGAGAATAGCGTTTTTCTAGATCCATAGCGTAGCACGGATATGCCATCAACCTGCTGATGCTCGGTGTTGGGGGTTGTATGACAACAAATAACACGGGGTTTAATGCCATAATGCACGAGGCCGTTGGCGATCTGCTTCACATGGGATTCGACCCCGCCGATCCATGGAAAATAGCGCTTATTGATTAAAATTATGTTCATGGCACGGTGTAACCCGAGTTAGTATACGCTACTTTCGATTTGTTTTCTACTGTGTTTTCTCTTGAATGTGTCTATGGTAAACTTAATAATAAGATTAATTGTATGCACAGTATCCACTCAATCATTCTAAAACTGAAAGCCAATCGGTATTGGGGGTTGTTTAATGGGCTTTACACACTTTTTTTTGTTGCCATGGCGATGGGGATTCCCTGGGCATTTTCAGATGAAACGCGGTCGGTATTTGAAATCAATAAACTCTTGGTATTGCGCTTTGGCTCAGCGGCAATGGCTGCAACGTGGCTCATTGAATCCCTATTTTTTACCCGGTCGTATAAAAAAACAGGGCTTGAGATACCCATTGCCTTGTGGGTTTTATCCAGTATTGCCAGCACAGTGTTTTCGCTCAATCCACGGTTAAGTCTGATTGGGTCGTATGATCGATGGGAAGGCCTGATCACCACGCTTAACTACTGTTTTTTGGTGTTTGCCAGTGTGACACTGTTGCGAACCAAAGCCATGGTGGCTTGGGTCTTGGGTACGCTTTTAGTGGGCGGTGCGGGGTCGGCGGTGTATGGGGTTATTCAAAGCCTGGGTTTGGATACAATGAGCTGGAGTGCTGATGCCACCTTACGGGTGTTTGGATGCATTAACAATCCGGTGCACTATTGCCCCTATGTGAGCATGCTGGTCCCGGTTGGCTTGGGTGTGATTATTTGGTTTTGCCAGCGCAATGCGGCGGTGCGGCCATGGGTGTTTCGAGCCCTTTTTGTGGGACTAGCCGTCTGTACGGCTTTGTTGTACTATGCCCAATATTTATCCTACTCACGGGCAACCTGGACGGCATTTATTGCGGCACTGTCCTTTTTTTATATTAAAATCAGCACAACCACACCACTAGCCCAACGCTGGCGCCAAGTGGTCTACGACGGGGCGTTGTTGCTGTTTATGGGTGTTTTGTATTTGTCTGCTGTATTTTTCTTGCACAACAAATCCGAAACCTTGGCGGTGATCATTTACAGTCTTGTGTTGGTGATGGTTGGGGTTGACTACTGGTTGCATCATCGACGCTTGGATTGGCGTGTGCTGGGTTTATTTGGCTGCATTGCGGCAACAACGGGTATTTTTGTTGTGGGGGTGCATCTTTGGCTCGCGATTCTTGTGGCAATCGCGTTGGTGATCGGGGTGGTGACCCTGCCGATTTCAGAGACCGCTTCCCGAGATTTTTTACTGCGATATGTCATTATTGGGGCCTTTATCCGGTTGCAATTTGTGGGCATTTCCTGGATTGAAGCGGGTGTGTTTCTGTGTTTATGGCTTGTATATGGTTACTGGATGATTCCCCATGCCCATTTAACACGGTTGAGTCGTTGGGTCGCCAGTGGCAGCTTAATTCTGTTTGCGGCTACGTTATCGTTTTCAAGCGTGGTTGATTTTATTGGTAATGCTGGTACACAAAAGACAATTACCAGCAAGATTAACAGTTACAAAAACGATGCCATCAAAGGAACGGCTCGGACCTCAATGTGGAAAAGCAGTTGGCCGTGGTTTTGTGACAACTGGGTGGTGGGCACCGGTCTGGATACCATTAAATATGCATACCCCAAATACCGTCGCTCAGATTATGGGCCCTTGGAGGGGGGGCATCATTTTACACCCGATCGCTTGCACAATGAGTATTTGAATACCTTGGCGAGCAAAGGGGCCCTTGGTTTTTTTGTTTACTATGGGTTGGTTATTGGCGGTTTGGTTTTGGGTGTTTTAATGGGTGTTGGGGATTTAAATAAGCACCCCAAGGGTTATGTGGCGCTGGGGTGTTTGGCTGGGGCCTTAATTTATTTGGGGCAGGTGTTGTTTAATTTTGGGGTTGTCGCCACGCTGTTTCTGTTTTATGTATTGCTTAGTGTTGCGTTTGTGGTCAATCAGCCAATGACGGATCAAATGGAATGATTAAGCATACCCTAAAACTGAGTGTTTTGTTATTGGGGTTTGGTGTTTTGGGGGTATTTTGTTGGCATACCGTGAATGCGTACAAAGCCGAGCGTGCGTATCGCAATGCGTATTATCATCACGTTTGGAAAAAATACCCGGAATCCATTGCATACTATCAAAAGGCGATGCAGTATGCGCCCTTGGAGGCGTATTATCGATCGCAGGCGGTGATTACGTATACAGCGTGGTTGGCGACCAATCCGTCTCCACAAACCACACGGGATCGGCTGCGGGATCAGATGGAAGCCACGGTTCGTGAAGCGATTAAACTGGATGACTTATCCCCGTGGAATTACACCCAATTGGGGCAGATTTACATCACAAAATCAAAAGAGCCAAACGCCGATAAAACAGCAATGCTTAAGCAGGCCCAAGCGCACTTTGAGTTGGCTCAGGCCATTGACCATCAAAACCCATTGTTTTCTCGGTCATTGGCCCAGTTTTATCATATGAATAATCAATTGGATCAGGCGGAACACTATTATCGGTATACGTTGGATTTGGATGCGCGACCGGATCAGTTTTTGGATGTTCGGTACAACGTCGGCGCGTTGTATTTAAATCGCGGAAAGCGGGATTTAGCGTATACCTATTTTGAGGCGATTGCGGCGGAAGACCCCATGTATCAATCGGTCAGCGATATCTTGGCCAAGCTGTACTATGAAGATAAAAATTACCCCAAAGTGCAGGAACATTTGGAGAAAGCCTATACGGCAAGCCCCTACAGTTTGGTGGCCATTGAGCGGTTGGCTAATTTTTACTTAAATCAAAAAGACTATGCGAACGCTGCTGTGTATTATCAAAAACTCATGAATCTCAAGCCGTCTGAAGCCATCTATCAACAACGGCATGCCTACGCTGAACGATTGGCCAAACAGTCGGTTAAATAATGGGGCAGCCAGTCGCTATTTTAATTGCAGTGGATACCGGTCAGGGGGCATTGTCCTGCCGGGAGTCGTTGGTGGAGCTGGCTGATTTGGCCAAAACGGCGGGGATTGCGGTCAAAGCCTGCATCAGTCAGCAGCGAGATACCCCACATCCGAGTTTATATTTGGGTGCGGGTAAGTTAGACGAAGTTGCTGAGCAGTTGGCGGGGGTTGATATTGTGATTGCGGATGATGAACTGAAGCCCCGCCAGCAAAAGGCCTTGCAAGAACGGTTTAAATGCAAAATTTTGGATCGAACCAGTTTGATTTTAGATATTTTTGCGCAACGGGCCCAGACGCATGAAGCTAAAATTCAGGTGGAGCTGGCTCAGCTGACGTATTTATCAACGCGATTAACACGGCTGTGGACGCACTTGTCTCGGTTGGGGGGTGGGGTTGGTACACGGGGGCCTGGGGAAACTCAGTTGGAAGTGGACAAACGGTTAATTCGGGCTCGAATTAAAACCTTAAAGGTGCAATTGGCTCGGGTGCGAAAAAACCGAGACACCCACCGCAAAGCTCGGGGGCAACGCCCCCACAGTGTGGGCGCTATTGTGGGATATACCAATGCTGGGAAATCCACATTGTTTAATAAAATCACAAACAGTGATGTGGTGCAGCAAGATGCCTTATTTGCCACCCTGGATCCAACCACACGGCGGTTGCAGTTGCCCGATGCCCCGCCCGTTTTGGTGACGGATACGGTGGGGTTTATTCAAAAGCTACCGACGATGCTCATCGATGCATTTTATGCAACATTAGAGTCGGTCTATGAAGCCGACTTTTTTATTCACGTTGTGGATGTCTCGTCGCCGCATTGGCTGGTGCACATTGAAACAACGCAGTCGGTGGTTCAGGCCAATGACCACCCGGTGTTTTATGTGTTTAATAAATCGGATCAATTGGATGGATCGGTGGATCTTGATTCCCTGGCATTACCGTATAGCCCAAAGTATGTGATGTCGGCCCATAATCCAGCGGATATTGACCGGCTTAAGGCGGCGCTGGCGACGTTTATTGCCCAGTTTGAACACATACTGGTGATTCCTGTACCGCATACACGAGCGGATATTCGGAATTTGTTGTATAAGCATGGGCGGGTGATTGCCGATGTCACGCGGGAGACGCATTCAGACATTACGGTGAGCATTCAGCCAACCATAGGTGAAAAAATTAAAGGGCAGTTGTAATGGCGTTGGCGACCCGATTAAATCGGTTGGATGTAACGCGTATAGGAAAGATTTTGCCCCTATTGGCCTGTGTGTTCGGGTTTTTTGCTTATATGGCAATGAGTCAGACGTTTACTTATTGGGGCGATGAATTATTTACTATTTTTTATGCTAAAAAACCCTTAGGTGAAATGCTTAAACAGTATTTTCAACAGCCAGATCCGGGGCATCCGGTTGGCCATTATTGGGTGACCAATATCTGGCGCAAGGTGATGCCTGAATCGATTGTATACGATTGGTGGTTTAATGTTCTGCCCATTGCCTGTCATTTTGTTGTGGTTGGGGGGGGTAGCCATGCGTGGGTTTTCATCGCTATCCCAACGCTTGGCCTTTATTGGCGTCTGTACTGTTTCGTCTTATTTTTTTATGTATGCGAAACAAGTTCGTTATTATTCATTTGCATCGCTATGGGTGATGGTGAGTCTTTATGCTTATTATCGATGGGAAAAAACGGGGCAATGGCAGTACGTGGTCGTTGGGTGTGTGAGTGGTGTTGTTTTATTAAACAGTAGTTATATGGGTTATTTGCTGTTTGTGACTAGTGTAGCTGGACGATTGTTAATGCGAAAGCGATGGCCAGATTGGCGTCAATTCAGTGTAGGAGTTGGGATTAATTTGATTGGAGCGATTCCGGTACTTGCCTTAAAATCCAACCAGTTTTCTACGCAATTGGTTCAATTTGATTACTCGATTGTTAAACAATTAATAATCAGAATTTTGTATCTGCCGTATGCTGCCGTGGTGGGTGAGTTTTTGCACCCAATTGGGTCGCTTGTGGCCGCTGTATTTGTTGGGGCGTTGGTTGTTTTTGTCTGTCGTCAGGCAACAGCCAGTGCGGATGAAACGGTTCGTTTTTCTATGTATTGTGTTGGCGTGCTGTTTTTTGTGACTGTTTTTTTTACAACATTTTTCTATCCGTATGCCATTCAAAGCACACCCCGATTTTTAATGCCAATAGTTTATTTGTTTGTGTATAGTCTGATTAAAGTTCGTGTGCCTTCATATTTCATCATGGGGTGGCTGATGATCAACGCCGTTGTCTTGGTGTGCAATGTCCAAAAAACTTGGTTTATTCAGCCAATTTTGTTCATCCCCCATGATGAGATTGTATCGCAAATTCGTCAACAACCCCGTTCAACCCAATGCATCATTAGTTTTGTTGGCTCTACTGCGCTTATTTCAGATCATGATGCCAGTTTTGCATCCCCCATACAGTATTTATACTTGCGACATTTTCCGGATCGAGTGGCCAGTGGGATTGATCATACTCGCGATTATTTTCTTGTGCACGATATGCCATTGCGTGTCGACAATAATCGAGTTTTACATCAGATCCAGCAGGCATTTCCTCAGCACACAATGCATGCGAGGGGGTTTGATAATATACCGGATATAAATAAATCAGTGTTGAGTCAGTATTGGGGTCTTAAGGCTCAGTATAAATATTATGCGATTGGTTTAAAAGCCAGGCAAGCTGATCCAGCCCCCGTAAACCAGTAGGGTAATGCCAATGGGCAAGGTAATGCTGGACAAAATCGTGGTCATGACCACGAGGCTACTAGCGAGTTTAACATCCCCATTCAAGCTCTGTGCGACAATAAAGCTAGCGACTGCGGTGGGAGTTGCCATGAGCAGAAATAAAACCCCAAGATCCAGTCCCGAAAGCCCCAGAGCAAGGCCAATGCCAACAGCCAATGCCGGTGCAATGATTAGCTTAAGCCCACACACCACAGCATGCACCCAAGAGAGGGATAAAATCGTTTCTTTGGTGCAGGTGGCTCCAATGCCAATTAAGGCCAATGGCAAGGCCAAGGCGCCAAGGTATTGCAAGGTTTGTTCGGCGACGGGCGAAATCCCCCAGTTGTAATACGCAAAAGCAATGCCCAACAAGGCCCCCCACAGCATGGGTGTTTTTACAAACGATTGCCAATAACTTGGTCCATTGGTTTGGGGATTGTAGTAGTTAAACACCACAATGCTGCCCACATTGTATAGAGGGCTGATAAACGCCAGCAGCAAGGCCGCTTGGCTAAGGCCGATGTTGCCCCATAACAGCCAGGCAATGCTTAAGCCAATAATACCAAAATTGCTCCGAAACCCCGCCTGAATAAAAACGGCTTGATTGGGCCGGTAATAGTGACTGAGAAGAACGAGCCCCAAACTGTACAGGGCCAAGGCCAGCAATGCCGCCCAGACTAAATTGAAGGTGGCCAACTCATGCAGGGGGGCTTTGGCTATCTTTAAAAAAACCAGAGCGGGGAGTGCTGTTTGGAAGGTTAGCTGGGATGCGGTTGTGACAAACCGATCCGTGAGCATGCCCCGGTAGCGCAAGAAAGCCCCCAAAAATACAATGATAAATATTGGGGCAATTAATTTGAAAACCAATACAAATAATGCCATACTAATATACTGTAACACACTTCCAAATTATGACATCATTATTTTCAAAAATTATTGCGGGTGACCTCCCCAGTTATCGGGTGTATGATGATGACCAGTTTGTGGCCTTTCTAGACATTAATCCAATACAGCGTGGGCATACCTTGTTAGTCCCACGGGTGGAAGTTGATCGATTTTTTGACTTGCCAGAACCCGTGTTGCACGCCAGCATGACCGTTGCCCAGCGCTTGGCACGGGCCATTGAGCAGGCGGTGCCTTGCAACCGAGTGGGGGTATTGGTGGCCGGGTTGGACGTGCCCCATGCGCATATTCATTTGGTACCCATTCAAGGAACTGGGGATTTATCGTTTGCGAACGCTCGACCTGGAATCCCCGAAGCATTGGCGGATTTAGCGAGACAGATTCAAGCGTTTTTATGACGGCCTAGTGCGATGGCGGTGACGGTTCAACAGTATTGTGAAGAGTCATCAATTGCCAGTTATGTTTTAACAATACTCAATGCATTTGTTGAGCGGATCACAGCCATTGATGCAACGTATCGGGTGCATAGTCTTATTCTTGAACCGGACAATGCGCAGGTGGTGGCCAAAGTCGTGGATGCGGACCCACTGGTGTCTGTTTCGCTCTATACGGCTTTACGAACAAAAGTGGGGCAGTTGAATTGGGGGGTTGATCAATTATCCAGTCCCATTGAGTTGGAGGATCCCCCGGCGCATAACACGCAGTATTTTGTATTGCGGACGTTGCGGCATGCGTGCATGGGTGTGATTGCGGTGGGGCATGCGGGAGTGTGCGATCCGGCGGTAGCCGAGGCAGTCGAATGGTTGGCCGCCAAGGTGTTGCCGGTGGTGTTGCGCCGACAGCTGGAGGATCAATCGCAGGACAAGCCAGAATCCAGTGATTATGTTGTCATGTCGGTGTTGCATGAAATATCGTATGAATTGGGTCAGTCCTTGACGCATTCACAGGCGGTTTCCATTATGTTTGAGGCCTTAAGAAAAGTGTTGGACATGGATCTCTTTTGCGTATTTTTGCTCGGGGTTACGTCCAATGCAGCCAGTAAAGTGGTCTTTTATTTAAATAGTCCGGCTGACAATCAATTGGTTGAACATGTGCGCGATGAGGTGCTCAAGCACAGTTTGCCATTTTTGGGGCGCATTGTGGATGCGCGATCAGCCAATATTATTCGGCAAATTGGGTATAATGTCTCTGAAGAATTAAGTACAATTAAACAACTCAATTCGGTGGTCAATGTGCCCTTGATTTTTCGCGGGCAATTTATGGGGCTTGTGTATTTGGGGACGCATCGGCATCAAGCCTATACGCAATCCGATTATACGTTTTTGCATACGATTAGCAACCAAATTTCAACGCATTTATGGCGCATGAAATTTATTCGTGCGTCTGAAAAAACAAAAATATCGTCCATGATCGGCTCCATGACCGAAGGCATGATTATGTTGGATGAACATCATGAGATCGATATTGTTAACCGTGCGGCAAAGCAATTTTTGCAGATTAGTACGGACGTGTCATCCAATGCGATTTTGGATAAATTAAGCGATTTAGGGATAATGGATTTGTTGGTTCAGTCCATTATTGAGCAAAAAGCGTTCACCGATATTGAGCTGAATGCGAACGAGCTGGTGTTATCGGCGAATATTGCCCCGGTGTGTGGGGTGGATAAGCGCCCGATTGGGACGGTTATTGTGTTGCGAAATATTACTAAGGTGGCCCACATTCAACGGGTGAATGAGCAGCGGTTGTCGATTATTGAGCAGGTGACTAAAATTTTGAATTCGATTACGGATTTGGATCGGTTGTTATCCGTTTTGTTGCAGCTGTTGTTGTCAATTGGGCATGCCGATATGGGGTGTATTCAATTGAAGCAAGGCACGGCATTTGTGACCCGTGTTCATGAAAATTTTCCGGATAAGATCAGACGTCAATATCGATTCGTATCGGGGCAAACGTTATCTCAGCATGTGGTTGAAACACAGACGTTATTGGCGATTAAAAATTATCATAGCGATGCCTTGTTGAATCAAAAGACTAAAGTGTTGGTGGATAGCTACGTATGTATCCCAATTAAATTGCAAGATAAGTTAATTGGGATTTTGCACGTGGTCCAAAAGTCAAAACCAGAGTCTAAGCAGCTTATACAGAGTGACATTGATACATTATCGACGATTACGGCGTTGAGTGCGGCCGCGATCCAAAATGCACAATTAATTGAAGACACGTTATCCAATCAAAAGTTGGATCAAGAGATTCAAGTGGCCTTTTCAATTCAAAAGCAATTGTTGCCGGCAAAAGTTCCAGAGTCCCCGCACATTCAATTTGGCGCTATGTTTAAACCAGCCGCTGTGATTGGTGGCGATTACTATGACTTTTTTGAGTTGGGGAATGGATGTGTGGGCATTATGATTGCGGATATTATTGGCAAAGGCGTGCCAGCCGCTTTGTATATGGTGATGTTTAAGACCTTGGTGCAGATTAATATTCATCACGATATGCAGCCCAGCCAGTTATTTGAACGGTTGAATAATATTATGGTGAAAGAAAGTTTATTTAGTCGATTCATTCCCGTTTTTTATGGGGTGTTAAATACGGAAACCTGTGAGTTTTGGTATTCAAACGCAGGTCATGAGCCCCCCATTTGGTTTACACAAGAGAAAGAATACATGCTAAAGGCCAAGGACCCGCCATTGGGTATGGATGCCGATATTGTATACAACGAAAAAAAGATTCAATTAAAGCCCGATGACATTGTGTGCTTCTTTACCGATGGGTTGGTGGATGCCCGCAGTAGTGATAATCGCTCGTATGGGTATCGTCGGTTAAAAAAGCTCGTTCGTCACTACGATCATTTAACCGGACAAGCACTAATTAACCGGATTTATGACCACGTATCCTCGTTTTCAACGGGTCGGGCTCAGCATGATGATTTAACCATTGTATTAATTTCATGCAAATCGTCTCATACGAAAACAGAAATGAAATTAACAAAATCTAAAACGTTTTCTGTACAAACCCATAAAAAAAGTATTAGCGAAGCGCGGCATCATATTGCGCAGTTTTTAAAATCATTGCCCTTTTCAAAATCCAGCCAGTTTGATATTAAATTGGCGGTTAATGAAGCGCAGGCCAATGTTCTTGAACATGTCTACGGCGGCAAAGAAGATGAAAAAATTTATTTCACCTTGCAGTACTATCCCAATCGCTTGGTCATTATTATGAAAGACACCAAGAAAAAGAATGCATCATTTTTGAATTCGGTGCAGACGTCGCCCCTAATTCACCTAGAAGGGTCCGGTTTAGGGGTGTTTTTAATTAAACAACTTATGGACGAAGTTTCGTTTCTACAAACCGAGCTTGGGGGTGTATTGACAATGACAAAATTTATAGTAGAATGAACGGTATAGATTTGTGTTATACTGTACTTAAGGTAACAAAAAATACATGGAACTTTCAACAAAAACGCTAGAGTCTGACATATTGAAAATCGAATTTTCTCCATCGGATGGTGACACAGATTTGTCGGATGGTATTGAATTTGACATTGAAAACCAGGGCAAATTTGTTGAACTAATTGAAACCGTTTTAGACCAAAAATCCCCTCATATTTTGTTGGACATGACCAATATTACCTACATCGATTCCTCGGGGCTATGGGCGTTGTTTGAAGGGCATCGAAAGACCCAAAGAATTGGACGATCGTTCTTTTTGTGCAATGTTACCAAAGACGTTAAACGTGTTTTGGTGATTACTCAGCTTGCCTCCAAGTTCGTTATTGTGGATAGTGAGGCTGAGGCAATTAAATCCCTGGCGTCTTAGGGGGCCTCGGGTTTAGCGGGATTTGTTTAATGCAGTCAATCACGGGGGTGGGGAATTGGTTGATATCCCCAAGAATGGCTTTAATTTTTGATTGCCCAATAATTTGCAACAATAACTGACTGCGAATGGCTGTATGCGGCTTTAGACCATAGCTAATTAAGCTGGGCAACGCTAACTCAGGGTATTGGCTTACAAACGCTTCAACGACGGGTTCCATGGCGGTATCGTGGGGATCTAGGTATAGGCTAACAATGGCTGTAATAGTCTCTTCGTCTAAGTGATTGGGCGTTGTCATATGCATAATCATTAACAACCGCATTGTTTCGGGGTTTTGGGCGTTTTGAATGTAGGGTAGTAGCTGTTGGCGATAGGTATAAAAATCGGCAAACAGTGTTTTGATTAACAGAAATGCAATCGTTTCTGAGCAGCTGTCCAGGCAGTCTAGCAACTGGCTGACGGTATCAAGATCGGGATCCTTGGATAAAAAAAGCTGAGTAATAAAATTAGCCTGACGAAATTCGTCCCAGGTTAGAAATTTTGACTTGAAACTTGCTTGATTTGATTCTTTTTTATTGTCCATACAATTTTTTTTGATTTTATCTCGATAGTAAAATATAGAGGCAGCGCATAAATCTTAACCGTATTGTATCAGATTTAGTCGCTGTGGGGTAATAGGAGCGATACGAGTAGGGAGGGTCTATTGGCAACATATTTTGATAAATCATTCTTTCCATATAATCCAAACAGTGATATTGGGATGTATGGAAAAGCCTTTCATATGGCTCAGCCCGATTTACCAAAAGATTTGGCGGATGCGTATTACACTCGGTCGTGGCAGGATACCGATAACTACGGGTCATTCCAGCATACGCGGATGTTTTTGGGCATGCTCAATAAGTTTTTTGATCGACCACAGGATGAAGCCCGCTATTTTAAAAGTTTATCGTCAACGGAACAGTATGCGGAGCGCAGTCGTTTGCCACAACGCGATGGGGATTATTATTGGTCCATGCGCCAGACGGTGAGTAACAAGCTTGGGATGTTGGACGAGTCGATTAACCCGTCTGTGTATCGGGGGGATTTAAATGACGATGGCGTTATTGATTCGGATGATGCGTATTATGGTGTTGGTCAGTTGATTTGGTCATTGGTTGGCCGCCCGGGCGTATCGGGTCGCTATTCGAACCAAATACAGCGGGATTCCATGGGAACATTGGTGCCTCAATTTTTAGATGGTCGAATTCCGGATTCGATTGTTCAAGATATGGTGGCACCTATTGTGTCTGTGGATGATGTAGAGGAGGATTTGTTTCAGTTAACCGAGTCACAGAGTCTGGCGTACGCACAGGATATGGCCACTGAGGGGCATCCGTTATCCGATGCAGCGCTCTATAGCTTAGCGGTGTTGTTGGCTACCAGTCAGCACGTATTTTTACAGGGACGCCGAAATTTATTTGGATGGGCGAACCAGGGATTTAATCAATGGGGGTCGGATTCGGCGGTGGGTGAATCCAAAACGCGTCAGACAATTTTATCCACGTTTAATCCCCAAGATCAACTGGTGTTTGATCAGCAATTAGCGGGCGACATTGATACGGATCCGTTGGGGGCTATGATCCATGATTTATCGATTACCCTGGGCGATCCGGAGATGGTCTATCGGCAACAATCGGTGATTCGAGATTCGAGTGAACGCGTCACAACCTGGGTGTTTCAGTCTCAGCCGGCTGATGACGACGAAGCCCCAACGTGGGTGGGGGTGTCCCCAGTGGCGGATGGGTTTGAGTGGCAGCATGGGACGTATCAGAATTCAACGTGGACACCCAATGCCGTGGCCGTTACTGGTTTGTCGCAGCTGGATCGAAATAGTATTGAGCGGCGTTTAATGGCTTGGGATCCGCTGCGCACCGTTATCCAGGAGATTATGGACGGCGCTGTTCGGTATTTGCAAGCTCAAACGGGTGATGATATTAGCGCATCGGGGCTATATGCTCAATCGCAAACGTCTATTGAAAGTATGGGGGAAGCGAGCGATTCCAATGACGCTCATACAGCGTATCAGCAATGGCTGCAGGCGTTTCCTGTGGCAACGCTCTACCGGGCCCTGGAATTGGCCGAGGGTTCGTCAGATACCGATTTTTCGACGTATAAGTCGGTGTATACGGTTGAATCAGCCGGTTGGACGAATCCGGATGATCCGGGGATTTCAATTTCGGGTAACCGTCGGGTGTTTGTTGACCAAGGGTATTTTTATCGCATGAATGAGTCCATGACTCAGCAACTGACAGCCGATAAGCGACTATTTTTAAATAAAGGGGTCGCTCAATCGCGGGCCAATGCGACGTACAATGAACGGCGCCGAGACAAACAAGCGATGAAAGCTGCGCAGTGGGTTCGGGATTACAAGGCATGGCGTGATGAGCAAGACGCCCTGTTGTCATAATGCGCGTTGTTTCAATCGGGCGTGCTGATGCCGCAAATGCGTTTGATAGGTTTTTGAAAAAATATGATTGCCGTTTCCATCGGCAACAAAATAATAAAACGGAAAGTTAGGCTCCGGGTGAATGGCCGCGTAGAATGCCGCTGCACTCACGGTGGCAATCGGTGTGGGGGGCAAGCCAAAGACTCGGTAGGTATTGTACGGAGATTTAACCGTTAAATCATTAAACGTTAGTGTTTTTTTGCGATAATTGCCCAGTGCGTAGGCAACAGTGGGGCACGATTCCAAGCGTTGATTTCGGTTGAGTCGGTTGTGAAACACCGCAGACACCTTGGCAAATTCATCGGGGTTTTGACTTTCTTTTTCGATGAGTGAAGCCAGGGTTAGGGTTGCGTGAAAATTAGCCTGGCTGGAGGGGTGTTTCATCCATACTTGGCGGTGCAGCTGCTGGATAAACACGCGCACCAACTGCGCATCGGACATGCCGGGTTCAATAAAATAGGTATCGGGAAATAAATATCCTTCTAAAGTCGTGGTTGGGTTTTGTTTCAATAGCGGAAATTCGGTCTCTAAATCATGTTTGGCCTGGGTTTGAACATAGTGAATAAATTGCTGAGGGTCTCGGGGGTCCACGGTGGCCAAGGCCTGTGCAATTTCTGGGAGTGCCATTCCCGGAATAATGGTTAATGTTACAGTGGGGGGAGTTTCTAAAATAGCCCATAATTGTTTCCAAGATACGGACTCGGGGATCTGGTGGGGACCGGGTTTAATGCGGTTCCCAACAATGGCAGTCATGGCCTTAAATACGGTTGTGGATCGAATCACCCCTTGGTTTTTTAATGCCTGGGCAACATGGATGGCAGGCGTCCCAGGCTTGACATGAAGCGTTACTGCAGGGTTGGCCCAAGGATATAGCCAGAGTCCCAAGACCGCCACCAGCCCCAAACAGCCGGCAATAAGGCTGTATTTATTCATGGTGGTTAATGCGAACAATGCAGTAGGGATCAAACACAACACCGGTGGCAATGCCCACCAATGAGGCACCGGCGTTTAACACGGCGCGTGCTTGCTCCGGCGTTGAAATGCCACCCGTTGCAATCATGGGGCGCTGGTATCGGCTTAGGGTTTTAATACGGGCGAGTGTCGCCTCAAAAATAGGTGTGCCCGTAATGCCGCCACCGGGCATGGACAGCGTGTGGGTATTGAGGCCAAGCGCATCCAAGGTCTGGTAGTGGCTGTTGCCGCTATTGAGTATAATATCCGGACAATCGCTTAAACTGGATATCAAAATATCCAGGGTATGATCGCGCCACATGGGGGATAACTTCAGGCTAATGGGCAATGGCGTTAGGACTCGAACGGCGTTTACAATATCCACCAAACTGGTTGTGCTATCGTTGGTATCGTGGCCAAGATTCGGGCAACTGCTGTTCAGTTCAATATAATGAGGCCCGGGTAATTGAGCGGCTATAATACGTTGTGTTAATGCCGTATAATCGGCCAGTGATTCACCATAAATGCTTAGGCCAATGGGGCGCCCTACAGATAAAACAGGACTTGTTTTAAGTGTTTGAAGGGTTGTGTCAATCCCATCGCTGGGAAGTCCCAATGCGTTGATTAAACACCGGGTGTTTCGTATGGATATTTCGGCAACGCGTGGTCGGGGGTTCCCCGATGCGGGGTGTAATCGCATGGTTTTAACACAAACGCCACCAGCTCCCAACGCTAGCCAAAAATTTAAACTGGGGATGTCGGCTTTAAAGGCTGCAATCGTAACAGGGCTTGGAAATGCCAATCCGCATACCATAATGGGTGCTTGATTGGGACAGGGGTGTTTAAAGAATCGCCATGTATGGCATCGGGCCAATAGGGCATCCCCAATGTGAATAGCGGATTCTAGATCATACGCGCGGCCGAAGAGACGCTGAAATGTATAGACGATGCCAGTAATGGCCCATCGTGTTACACGGTATACGCCGCTGCCAATACGGATTCGCATTTAGTTAAAACTAATCAAATGCGATGGGAAATAAAAGGATTTGTCGGAGTGTTGGTCTGAAATAAAATTTGAGAGGGTTCGGTTGGCCAATGTGCTGGGGTGACTGGGAAAAATGGCTTGGACTCGGGTAGCATTTTTGAGTTGGCTCATGTTGTTCATGAGTTTAAACCAATCGGATTCGGAAACCGGATCGGTTAATACAAAATAATTGCGCTCATCCCGCGGTTTTTCTTTGTTAATTTCTTGAACAACAATGCACATGGGGTTGGTGTCGGTGCTTGAGTCTGTCTTTTTCTTTAAACTTTCTTGAATGCGAGCCAGTTTTTTTTCAATTAAAACGAGCGCTTTTTCCCGACGAACACGGGCATGGTGAGTATCAACAATGATTTGGAAAATCAGCCCAGCGAAGGCACCTGAACACAGCGCTATCCACCAATTAACATGTAGACCAACACCAAGGGCAACAAGAAGCGATACAGTCAGCTGATTAATGTTTAAGTTTTTCATTTTCCCTACCCATGGTTATTTCTATTAAATTATGACTATATTATAGCATTTTTAGTCTGTTTCGTCAATAAATTGATCTTGTTGTTTGCGTACAAACTGACCCGATGCAATGTCGTCAATGGTTTTAATTTCTTCGCGTTGGACGGCCCGTTTCCAGAGCGTTCGTCGATTCTCTTTGTCTTTTTTAATGATTTTTTCGGCCTGTGTACAGTAGGTTAGCTTTTCTTGTTCGGTTTGGACCACAGCGTCGGCTTTTTCACGGGTTTCGATTTGTTGATCCACGGCTTTGGCCAGTCGTTCCAAGTGGGTTTTTCGTAAGATTAATGAATTAAAATCAACCGTTGCGCCAGCACTGAGCTCTGTTCGCAATTCCATATACTTTTCAGCCTGAAATTTCTTTATTTCTTCTTCTTTTCGTTTTTCTTCAGCTTGAATGCGTTGCGCTTTGGATAGGGTGGCTTGTTGTTGTTTTTTTTTGGTTTCACGGGCTTTCAAGACCGATTCAAGGCGGTACTTAAATCGTTTTTGTTTGCCGGATTGACTCATACAATTGTACGCAATTTTTGAAGGGTATCCTCAAAGCTAATCGACTCATGGGTGCTTTGTTTTAAAAAATCGTTCACACGGTCTATTTTATTGATGGCTTCATCAATTTTGGGGTTGCTGCCACTCACATAAGCCCCAATGTTAATTAAATCTTCAGCTTCACTGTATTGCGCTAAAATTTCACGCAACTTGCCCGCTAACTTAACATGATCGTCATCGGACAAATGACTGAATAATCGGCTAATAGACATATTAACGTCAATACAGGGGTAGTGGTTTTTGGCGGCAATGGCTCGGCTTAAAATAATGTGCCCATCCAAAATACTTCGGGCGGAGTCGGCAATGGGCTCATCGGTATCATCCCCTTCAACCAATACCGTGTAAATGCCCGTGATGGATCCAGTTTTAGCCATGCCAGCGCGTTCCATGAGTCGTGGAAGCATGGCAAATACAGAGGGGGTGTAGCCTTTGGTAGTGGGTGGCTCACCGGTTGCCAGCCCAATTTCACGTTGGGCCATTGCAAACCGGGTGACCGAGTCCATCATAAACAGCACGTCGTTGCCTTGATCTCGGAAATACTCAGCAATGCTAGTGCCCAGTAAGGCGCCTTTGAGGCGAATCAGAGGGGCTTGATCGGACGTGGCGGCAATCACGACGGATCGCTTGAGTCCTTCATCTCCCAAAGACTCTTCAATAAAGTCTTTAACTTCGCGCCCCCGTTCTCCAATCAGGGCAATAACGTTGATGTCCGATTCGCAATTTCTAGCCAACATGCCCATGAGTGTGCTTTTGCCAACACCAGACCCTGAAAAAATACCGATGCGTTGTCCTTTTCCAACAGTGAGTAGCCCATCAATAACCCGAACACCCATAGCCAACCGGTCGTTAATGCGTGGCCGTTCAATGGGGTTGGGGGGGTCTTGATCAATGGGGTAGTGGTCATCAACAATCAGTGGGCCTTTGCCATCAATCGGGTTGCCCAGTCCGTCGAGCACTCGGCCCAGCAACCCTGGGCCAACCCCGACTTGTATGGGTTTTCCGGTCGCAAAAATGCGAGCGCCCGGTCGAATGCCTTGCGTGGTTGTGAGGGGCATGAGTAGGACCTGTTTTTCTCGAAACCCAACCACTTCGGCTAAGACAGAATCCCCCGATGGGTGGTCAATCGCACACAGCTCTCCGATACTAACGCCCTGAACTTGGGCTTCAATTACCAAGCCAATGACTTTGAGTACTTTGCCAATGACATGAATTAGTTTTGCATGGTCAATGGCGGCATGGTAGCGATTAAAATCAAAATGGCTCACGATGATTCAAGGTCAGATTCAAGGTCAGACTCAGGTTCAGACTCAGGGTCAGATTCAGGGTCAGAAACAGCCTCAGACTTTGTGGGTCCATCAACGGTTTGTATAGCGAGTTCAATGCTCGCTAATTTGGTGGCGACCGTAGCATCAATATAACCCAAGCTGGTTTCAATCATGCAGCCACCGGGTTCAATATCGGGGTCGCTATCCAGATGGAGGGTTTGAATATCGGGCACCAGTTGTTTGAGTGTTGATTGATGCGCTTGCAGGGCGGGTAAGTCATCGGGATGGACCCGAATTGAAACGGTGCTTTTGTCTGTAATTTTGGTTAACGCTTCGGACACAATATGATGAATCACGTCCGGATTTAAGGTTAATTCGCACGATAAAAGTCGCCGAGCAATTTTGCTTGCGAGTGTGACAAGACCCGTTTGTGAGTGTTTGATTAAATCTGTTTCTTCTTTGGATAACACATTAACAGCGTTTAACAATGCGGCTGAATCTGCCTGGTATTGGTTCAATGCCTCTGCAGAGCCCGATTCAAATCCTTCTGTTTTTCCTTTTTCAAAGCCAGCCGCATAGGCTGAGTCTAAGGTTTCTTTTTTGAGATCAATTAATTCGGCCTCAAAGGCTTGGCGTTCAGCCTCGCGGGATGCCGCATCCTGAGCATCAAGGACATCGGCTTGACTGGGGGGCAATGGGTCAGCTAGCGAACCACTAGCCGCCGTCTGAGTGGCGTTCGTTGGTTGTTCTGGAACAGGATTTTTGTCCGGATAATTCCGCACAAAACGACCACTATTTTGCCAATCCTCTTTTTTTATAATTGTCATCGCTATTGCGTATAATTATACCACACTGTAGAGCCTAATACCCAAATAAAAGACGTAATATATTTTTTGCCGTATATTTTTTTGTCAGTTTCGATAGGCTGGATTTGATTTTCTTCTGTTGGTCCGAATGGTTCCACAGTGTGGCAATCGCCGTTGCGACGGGTTCCTCGTCAAGATGGCCCGCATATTCAGGATAAATAGTCTGCCCGAGCCATCGGTTTGGCAATGAAAAGAATGCGGTGTTTTTTAATTTATAGGCAATGGCTATTCGCACGATAGCGGTGCCCAAAATGGGGAGTTTCCCAATTAACCCAGCCAGTCCATCTAAAATGAGGGCTCTGGGCTTGTTGGTGGGTAATAATACGAGAGCGGGTTTGTTTAAATACGCCATTTGGGCATTGTTGGTGCCGGGTATTGTCACAATGAGCCGAGCCTTGGCGATGTAGGGTGTCATGGACGCGGTGTGAATGCTGATGACGCCCGAGCAGTCGTGGGCGCGTTGAAATTGGGCCCAATCCTCAGGGTCAATAAATGGGGATACCCCCAAGACGACCGGGATCGTTGGCTGGTGTGTGTGTAATCGTTGAATGACGGATAGCATAAAGGGCAATAAATTAAAAAAATGCTGGGGGCGGGATCCACACAGGACGAGTAGGTAATCCGATGGGACTGGAATGGGGGGCTCGGGAATGGGCCCGGTTACGGATTCGGCCATTAGGCCATCGTTGTTGGGGCTGGAAAAGCAGTGGGCGAAGCCGGCCAGTGTTTGGATGTTTCGGTGGGTGTAAATGCCGGCGGGGCAGCGGTGTTTCCAGGCTAGCAATCGGGCATATAGGGGGTCTCCGCCTAGGGATAACACACGGGTATTGGGGCTGGGGGGGTAGCGCCAGGGTCGAGCGAGCAAATAGCGGAGGGTTTCTTTGGGGTTGTAGACCCGGGTGACGGTGGGGATGGCCGCTGCTAGACGGGCTTCACTGCCGCTGGCGTACTGGCAGGGGGTGATAAAAATGCAAACGGTTCCGTTGGGGTACTCGGCACGAAAGGTGCGAACAATGGGGGTGACCCAGGCATCCAATTCTCCGGGTGAGTTGGTGCAAATGAATAAGTGTGTCATGATTCTCTAGTTTATCATGGTCCTTGTGATTAGCGACTGTGTTTTGACAAACAAGTCATGGTTTTAAACACAACGGTATACCCCGGGTGAGTTGGTGCAAATGAATAAATGTGTCATGATTTGACAAAATGCAGGTTTAGCTAGTAGTTTCTTATTTAATTGCTTGTTATTAAGCAAAAGTCAAGAAAGAAGCTCAAGAGAGGAAAAATATATGACCAGTCCAACGGGGTATCCATCTAAATATCCATTGTCGAATTCAAAAGCGAAGCCAAATGCCTGGCAGACGCAAAGACCGAAACCTTCCCCGCCCTCAGGACTTGCTCCGTCACCGCCCTCAGAGCAGGATGAATTTAAACAGGATTTGTTGAAAGGTATTTTTGAAGCACTAAAAAGTAAACAAGAAGTTGTATTGAAGTTTAATCGTATCGATAGTCCTAGTTTGTGTGCATTTGTTTGTCGCTTTGAAAAAATACACGATGATAAGATAAAAGTTATACTTGGAGGAGAAAAAACAGCATCTATAACGATTAATTCCGGAGCAGAGAATGATGCTGTTAACGAGTTGGTAAACGCCTTAGCTGATACAAAATTTATGGCACAAGAAGGCGTGGCAAGTTCAGAATTGAGCCCTACGATTTCGCTTGCTCCGGATGCATTGTCCAGTGAACCGGTTCGAACCCCCACCCAGTGCACGGAATCAGATCTCGACAAAAAACCGCCCATGAAGCAGCTTTTAGTTTTTGACAAATCCGATTTTGAGTTCGAGGTTTTATCTAAACTAGAAAAAGTTAACTCAGAACCAAACAATGTTGTATTGAAGTTTCATAATGCTTCTGGTAAAAGTTTGCGTGATTTTTTTAAGCGTTTAGAGGCTGCTAGAAAAGTTGAAAATCAAAGATTTTTTAAAGAAGGTTTCATGGATGCAATTAAATCGGAGAGAATCTATGAAATTTTGAAAGAACAAGGAGTTATCGACGAAAGTGACAAAATAACAGCACGAATTGTGATCGATCAGGATAAGGTAAATACATGGCTGAAGGGAGAACCCAATGCTATCAAGGAACATGTTTTAGGCATTTTGCAACAGGCCCGTTTTTACAAGCAAAATATAGAACTTTTCTATCCTAAAAAAAACCACTCAGCATTGATAACTATTAGAAAAAAAGAGAAAGAGGTGGTCAAGAAAGAAAATGTCAAAGATTTTCTAGATAAACTATTTGATTACAAATTCTCAGCACCAGAACAAGATGGTAGTATATCAGCTTGTTACATTCAAGAAGAAGGTGTAAATGTAGGTGAACTAGGTGGCTATTGGATAAGCTCGAGAGGTTATTACAAACTTAGTGTGGACTTGGGCGACTCAGGGTTTGAACAAGCGCAGTCTGAACAACCGTGGGCTGAACAATCGCAGTCTGAACAATGGTGGTCTGAAAATCGGAATGACGAGAAAAAACAAGCATTAAAACAATTTATAGACAATGTTATTACTCAAAAGCAAAATAACGGAACCGTTCAGTTGATGTTCGATAACATTTATTTTGAAGACCTGGTTAACTTTTTTGAACCTACCCACAACGCACAGACAAAAGGTATTAATTTTCAATATCCTACAAAATCGAGCAAACCAGCAGTCATAACTATTGGATCCAAAGCAAAGAACGAGGATGTAGAGTCTCTTATATCCATCATGTACTATGGGTACAAATTTCGTTCAGACAATAAATGTGATCTATCAGCAAGACCAGTTTGTAAGATTCAAGGCACCGATAGAGCTTTGATTCTAAAAAAAGCATCTAATCTTACAAAAAACGATGATAAAAACTCTAATGTTTCACGATATCTTTTGGATTTGTAACTGTCTAGCCCCCCCCTGAAGACGAGGGTGCCGTTTAAAGCGTGTTGAATGGCGGATAAGATATCGATGCCCTGTTTTTTTGCAGTTTCAATAATTGAGAGTAAAATGGCGTGGCGCTCAGCG
>Ga0181575_10000161_pt1 | contig 48509 bp, 55 predicted proteins | sample 101ome_23_FD_145599 | JGI IMG/M metagenome (GOLD analysis project Ga0181575, IMG submission 145599) | Coastal salt marsh microbial communities from the Groves Creek Marsh, Skidaway Island, Georgia - 101411CT metaG (spades assembly) | ecosystem: Environmental > Aquatic > Marine > Intertidal zone... | reverse complement strand
CTTCCAAAAGATCTCACTTCCGCCTTCGGCAAAGTCGATCCAGCAGCGCCGCCGCGCCCGTGTCCGGACTCTGAAGCATCAGTTCGTCGAGCGGGCTCAGGCCGACCTCGATTGGTTTCGGAGTCTCGAGGAACCCTCGCAACCCTCTGAGGAGGACCCCACGACTTTCTTAGAGAAAGTGGAGAATGATATCCAGGACAAATAAGGCTTTCAACAAATTCTGAGTTTGCTTCTCAGAGCTCTTCAAGGAAGAGCTGAGGTCGGAGAGGTCGTTGTCGAGCCCCACCAATGTTCCTGGGACGGTCACTAACTTTTGAACGGTCCCAAGAATGTTCTGCCTTGGCACCCCGGTCATGTCGGTGAGCCTGGTTTTTCCGTACTCCTCAACCACGTCCCGGATCCTCACGTCCGCCACCTTGATGGCAATGCCCTCCAGGGAGGCGATGGTTTTAAAGGCGAGAATCCACGGATACGTAAAGCGAAAGCTCCTGCTGTTCTCCAGGACGCGCAACTCTTCCACGTCAATCTTTTCAATGGGACGCTCCAAGAAAACGAAGAATATCTTCAAGTAGCGTTTGACATCACTTGGGGTGCAGCCAGAGTTCAGTACGATAACATTTTGAGAAACAAGGTTTTCGTAGAATGCGTCCACGTTTCTGTCGACAAGGGCCTTGAGAAGACATGTTAGACTCTCTTTGACCTCATTTCCTCCAATGTCGACACAGAGGCCGAAATCCAGGAGGACGAGGCGACCGCTGGGGTCAACGAGGATGTTTCCCCCGTGGGTATCGCCGTGGAAAAAGCCTCGCATCACAGAGTCAAACTGTGAATAGAGAAGGTACCTGGCCAGCTTCCGCGAGTCGATGCCATTGGGCGGGGAGTCCACGCGCGTGCCCTCGATGTACTCCTGAATCATTACATTCTCCGAAACGGCATACACCTCCGGAATTCTCACGTACGCGGGTGCCGTCTCTTTGTACCGAATGGAATTCTCAGCTTCCCTGGCAAAATCGATTTCCTCCATAAGGTAGCGCTCCGCCTCGTTCAGAATGCCCAGCGTGTCCCGGACATTTGATCGGAAGGACAGGAGGAGAAGGAGCTCCCTCAGATTTTGAATGTCCCTTCGCAGTTCCGCTTCCAGATTTGGCCTCTTGACTTTCACGGCCACTTCGCGTCCCTCGTATTTGCCTCTGTGAACGACGGAGAGGCTTGCACCGGCAAAGGGTTCGGCGTCCACGAGTACGTCGCTGACCTCGGCGCGAATAATGTCCATTGAGTCAAAGCCATCCAAAACGTTTTGGTCCTGGAGAACCTGCAATTCGGTCGTGAGGTCAGGGTCGAAGACGTCGCCCCGCGAAGCAATAAACTGAGCAATCTTAACGTACGTTGGCCCCATGGCCCGAATGTCCCTCACGAGACAACGATTCGCCCTGCCGCGATCAAACGGCCTGCGCACGGCATAGCCGACGAGGGGAGCGCCCAGCATTTTCAGCGACGAGAGGTGATGAAAGGTCATCCTTAAACTTTGTCTACATTAAAATTCATTGTCAAACTGAAGGCCGTAGTGGCTGACGACCTCCTCCAGGCAGTACCTCTCCGCCTCCGAGTCCATGGCCTCGCGCAGAGCAATCTTCATCTCCTCGGTCCCAAAGCGCTCAACGAGCTCCTGAACGGAGTGCGGGCCGCCCACCTCAAACCCAAATTCCTCCACGAAGTTCCTGCGGATAGGGCGAGAAACCTCCACTGTAAAATACCTGCTGACAGAATCGAAATTCACCAACCTTCGAAATCTGTCTGACTTACCCAGCGCAACTGCGCACAGCAGCTCTAGGTCGATCAAGAGCGTGCTCCGAAACCCATCTTTTCTGTTCTCTTTCATCGTGAAATTGTGAAGGACCCTTGTGTGTGGGACACACCGTTTATCCTCATAAAAATTCTAATGCGCACTTTTTCAAACACAAAGCCCTGAAAACGTAAATTTTATCGTCGAGCCTTGCGCGCCAAGGCGTTCTGGATCTGCGTCCTGAGCTTGTTCGCGGATTTCGGGACCCTCTTCCCATGGACGTTGTTTGTCACCCGTATTCTGAGTCTCTTCGCTTGGAGTTTGAGGCTGACGAGGTTGTTGGGGGCCCTGGAAGGCGATGCCACGTTCATCCTATTCATCCTCGCTACGAGATTCCCTATGTTTGTGCTCCTGGGGGCCTTACGGGTCCGTGCGCTTTTTGCGAGGGCACTTAGCTTCTGCAAATCTTTCACCGCCTTGAGGTACTCATTGCGTGTAAAGTTCACGAGGGACCAATTTTTGAATATGATGCCGGGTAGTGGGTGGTTGACCCTCATTCCCACCCTCCTTCTCTCGCGTACATTTCTCATTGCCCTCCTAGCCCCTTCCAATTCAAGGATATACATAGGATTCTTTTTGTCATCGATCACGAGTCCGAACGAATTAATGTGGGGGGCGTTTTGGTTTACTGGTTTCAGGTCTCTATATCTGTAATCGGCGTATAGGATGGGTTCGGTAAAGGTTGCGTTTTTTCCATTCTTCATACCCTTCACGATCGCGCGCTTGAGGAGAATTTCTGTATCATCTCCCAGTAAAATCCTAATTTCGCGCAATCGCGCAAGATCCAGAGCAGTTTTGCCTTCTATGTCTCGTTTGGAAGGATCGGCGCCTTTAGCCAAGAGCAACTTCACCACCTCCGTGTGATCCTGGTATGACGCCTGATGCAGAGGCGTCCTTCCGTTCCTGTCCGCCTTGTTGACGTCGATGCCCGGGGCGCGCAGCAGCACCTTCACCACCTCCGTGTGACCCCTCCAGGTCGCCGCGCGCAGAGGCGTCACTCCGTTCCTGTCCGCCTTGTTGACGTCGATGCCCGGGGCGCGCAGCAGCACCTTCACCACCTCCGTGTGACCATCCCAGGACGCCCCGCGCAGAGGCGTCCATCCGTCCTTGTCCGCCTGGTTGACGTCGATGCCCGGGGCGGCCAGCAGCACCTTCACCACCTCCGTGTGACCAAACTCGGACGCCGCATGCAGAGGCGACTGTCCGTCCTTGTCCGCCTTGTTGACGTCGATGCCCGGGGCGCGCAGCAGCACCTTCACCACCTCCGTGTGACCCCTCCAGGTCGCCGCGCGCAGAGGCGTCACTGCGTCCTTGTCCGCCTTGTTGACGTCGATGCCCGGGGCGCGCAGCAGCACCTTCACCACCTCCGTGTGACCCCTCCAGGTCGCCGCGCGCAGAGGCGTCATTCCAATCTTATCTGCCGTGTTGACGTTGGCACCAGCCCTTAACAGCGCCTTCACCGACTCCGTGTCACCCCGAGAGGACGCCTTCCACAGTGACGTCCTTCCCTGTTCATTCGCCGCATTCATTGCTTTTTTGAGTATATATCGATTTCGCCGAATTGTAGGGCCACTGTACATTGTGTAGTATATATATAGATTTTTTTTTCGTGCCATTTGACTATTCAAAAATTCGAGGTGATCGCCAGCGCCGTGGCTCTGGCGGCATAGAGGGTGAAGGAGGCAACGGCAAATGGCAGCGAGGCGCTGCATATGAGCCAGAGCGTTGCCAAGTAGAGAATGCCAAGGTCCGTCGGAAATGAGTAGGCGTACGACGAATTTGAAGTCTCCTGCACCAGGTGCATCAGCGAGAGAAGAAAGTGCATGGGCACGACGTGTGGCATCGTTCGCCACAGGGCGCCGTGTACGCTGGCCAGGGCGAGGAGGTTGCCGGTGCACATGGGATGGGGCACGGTGTTGTAGGGAAATGCGTCGCTCCACGTTGGGTGCACGCGGCCAAGCTCGGCTCCGAAATACGTAGCGTCCACTCCGATCCTAGCGGCCGCCAGGGCCGAAAGCCCAAAGCCCAGAGTGACCGCACAGACGCTGGCGGCACCGGGGGCGGTGGCTGCGTAGAGGGCGAGGAGCTGAAAATAGCTCAGCGCCTTGAAGAGCACGGCATTTCTCTTGAAGGCGTGAAAATCCACCGAATCGCCTCGCCCGATGGCGTACTCCCTATACGTGAATAAGTAAATGCCGTGGTGCACGAAGCTGGTAAGGAAAAAGAAATTCTCCCTGGAAAGGCAGGCGTACAAAATGAGCAGGCCGTAGGCATTCGTGCGGCCCAAGTTCCGCTCGACAAACTGCTCATAGCGAGTTGCTGCCAAGACGAAGGCGGCGCCCGCCCTGGACAGCAGACTCTGTGGCTTCTTTGTCACGTTGAAGAGTTTGCGGGCCACGCGGTCATACAAGATCGTGAGGAAGGCCAGAAGCGCGCCCAAGGGGGCGAGGAATTTCGGACAGACTAGGTAGTGCAATTTGAGGGTGCACCGCGAAAGCTCGTTTCTCTGCTCGGTGTCCTCGATTCGGTGGACGGTTCTGTTGAAGTCAAAGCCCACCGCTTGGCCCTTGGCGAGGACGTAGGCTTCTTGGGCGAGGGGAAATACGGTTCTCACCTGCGTATTTGCATTGAGCCCCACGATGCAGCGAAACACGGCACAGAAGGGGAAGAAAAACCAGGGACCGTCGATATGGTCGCTGTAGAACACCTTATCCGAGTCCTCTTGGTCGGCCGTGGATGATACGTAGACCTCGTCCATGATGGTGAGGGGACAGACGATGGAAGAAGGGAACACGGACTTAAACATATTCAGCATTGTGGTGCTCTTCGAAACGGCGGATACCATGCGCTTGACAGCGGAGGGGAGCTCGGTGACCCACCAGTGGGTGGTACGGTCCCGTTTGGGTTTTTGAAAGTCAATCCACATTTGAATTCCATCTAGTTTCTCGCTATCGCGCCCTTCGAAGGCCGCCGAGAGGACATGGCTCCTTTCGACAAACATTGTCTTTCAATGTTATGAGATTATAAAATCATTGTTTGTAACGCACTGAAATTCTCAATATTATTTGTAACGGATCTTATCAAAACTACGCATCAGAGTTTTGGTTTTGCCAAAGGGTGGCGGAAAGGGTGATGGGGCACCTCAGAATTCAGAGAGAGAGAGAGAGAGAGAGAGACTGCGATGGAGATTGTTTTCGAGTTTGTTGATACCCAGACGGAGGAGAAGCCTGTGGCGGAGGAGACCGTGCAGGAAGAGCAGCCGGAGGAGCCCGTGCAGCCGGAGGCTGAGGATGTGCCGGTGGCTGAGCCTGAGCCCGTGCAGGAAGAGCAGCCGGTGGCAGTGGAGGCTGAGCCCGAGCCCGCGCAGCCGGAGGCTGAGGATGTGCCGGTGGCTGAGCCCGAGCCCGCACAGGAAGAGCAGCAGCCGGTGGACGTGGCGGTGGCCGAGCCTGAGCCCGAGCCTGAGCCCGTGCAGGAAGAGCAGCCGGTGGCAGTGGAGGCTGAGCCTGAGCCCGCGCAGCCGGAGGCTGAGGATGTGCCGGTGGCTGAGCCTGAGCCCGTGCAGGAAGAGCAGCCGGTGGTGACGGTGGTGGCGACGAAATCCCTTGAAGAGATTCAGAAGGGCATCATCAGCTCGGCCATGGCTGTGGGACGAAAGCGTCAGCGCGAGAGAGAAGAGAGCGACCACCACACCATCGACGCCGCCTGTGAGCGCCTCCGTGAGAACGCGGGAACCAGGAAGGTCAGGCTGCTGAAGATGGTGGGACTCCGAACCTGTGCTTTGCTTGATTTTAAGAAGAAGTGCGAAGACGTGTTCGGAGCACCTCGAACTCTCCGGGAGTGGACCGTGGTGGGCCGAGGGATGCAGCAGACCCTTGTTGATCAGCCTCCGTACTTTGTCCAAAGGGGCGATTGGATGGACTGGCACCCGGATTGGAGAAGCCACTTTAAAGGATGCTCGTCGTGCAGCTCTATGTTTTTTTGATGGATCTTCGTAGTCGTAGATTAGTCAATTAATTCGATTTAAGAAATATTCAGTAAATCTTCCCATCACCAGGCGATCGCCCACGCGATGGATCTGTGGGTAACGATTGTTTAACGCTTTCCCAACGAATTCAAATTTTTGATTGAAGAATTCAATTGCCTCCTCGATTTGATCGTCGAACGATGGGGGCCGCCCCCCGCGGTGCCACGACTGTAGCGATTCTCTGGCGACCAGGAGAAACGTATCGGCGATGGACCGGTACGACCTAATTTTTCTGAAATGTTTTTCGATGCGTTGAAGCTCCACGTGCCACTGTTTTTCGCGTTCCTCCTCCGTGCCAAGCATCATCCGCTCGAAGAGATAGGCCTTCTGGCGTTCCTCTGTATCGTCCGCATTGGTGGCCTGAGTGTACCAGTACATGTCGTAGTGATGGCCCGTTTGAAATTCGAGGAGAAGTCGACAGAGTGCGTGCGCGGTCTTCACGTCCTCAGCCTCTCCCTGTAGACTGCTGAGGATTTCGGTCTCGCTTGAGTGACAGGGATCGTGAACTTCGTCGCCGATCTCTCTGGGGGGTTCGGCGCCGTCTCTTCTGAGCCAGTCGTAGTACATGGGATTGTGGTTGCGCCCGAAGGTCATCTGCCCGGTCTTGTAGTCGAATGTCTGGTGGCAAAGAGTGCACCACATGAGGTTGCATCCGTCGACTTTGTGGATGTATGTTTGGCACTTGGGACAGGGAACGGATGTCTTGGTCATCAGTTTGACGGTTTCCACCAGGTCTGGGTCACAGGTGTGGTTTTCCACGTTGGGCTCGAGGCATTTCTCGCAGTATGAGACGTGACAGGTTCCGCACAGGCCCTTGCTGAGGAAGCCGAAGCATTTTGACGAGGGGCATGGCTTGGAAAAGGTCCTCAATGGGACTTTCCTTTCCGGGTTTAGAAAGCGTACGTACGCTTGTTCTCTTGCCCATCTTCGCAGGTTCTTATAGTATTTGCTTTGCTCTCTTCTTCTTTCAAGGTCGCGTAGAACGTCCTCCAGTTCTTTGAGGGCGGAACTGATGCTTTTGTCGTCGAGGGATTCGAGCCACTTGCTCCAGCGGTTGATTTTGGTGCGGCATCTCCAAAGGTTGGCCTCGCTATACACGTAGTTATACACGCCGTTGCCGTTTCTCACCAGGTCTTTGATTTCGCTGGCCCAGTAGAAGATATTCCTGAGTTCTTGCATGAGTCTGGGATGCATGTTTTCCATGAATGCCCTGTAGCGCGTTGGGTACTTGGCCTTTTCGACCTCGAGGAGGGCCTTCTCCCTGGCGTTTTTGAGCTGATTCAACCGCCACGACTTTGTGAAGAATCGGTACATTACGTCTTCGCTGTACTCCGAATTGCAGAATGCGCAGGTGGCGAGGCCTCCTCTGGCAATGACATCGACGATGTAGCGCTCGGCGCACGGCCTGCACACGTCGTGGTCGCACGAGGAGCACTTGACGATTTTGGTGGTGGTTTCGCAGCAGATCTCACAATCTGACATGTATAGAGTCTATAGATTTAAATTTCCAATTTTGACGCAGCTGGTTTCACATTAAATTGGCATAACCCCGTTCTGGGATGTGCCACACCCTGAGCTGAAAGCAGTTGTTCTCCATGCCTTCGAACTCGACGAGTTCGCCGTCTCCGTTTCGCCATGAGACGGTGAGCCTGTCCAAGCGTTCGATCGCGGGATTGCACGTGAGTCCGGCCCTGTAATTTTTGTTCTCCCTGAATTCGGTCATGCTTAGGCCGCCCTCGGTGCTGAGCATGATTGGGGCGAAGGTTCCCTGGGGCCTTCCCTGCCCGGTGACCCCCGCGGACGACGTTCCCACGTTGTGCCCTGCGTTGGGAAGCTCTTCAATGTCCAGGTAGACGTACGTATAGCGTTCAAAGTTTCCCAGGCGCACCGCGTCCACCACCTGGTAAGGCGTGAAGACATTCCCACTCACGGCTCCGTAGGAATTGTGGTGGGACAGGTAGCCGACGACCTGCGTGGTATTTGCGAAGGACGAAATGGACGTCGGGGTGATCCTGGAAGAGGTGTAGGTCGTTGGATCGAGGCCGAGAAGGAGTGCTAGATTTGCATTGCAGCGCACCGTGAAGGGCGTCGTGAGACTCTGGTTTCTCAAAAAGAGGAATTTTCCGGTACCGGCGTTGTACTGGAGGGTGATTCTTGTCAATCTAAAGCACGAATCGTTGATTTCTTGGAGCAGACTCTCGGCGGTATAGTAACCCTTTTGCAGGGTGAAGAGAATCGTTTGACCATTGAGGTCTGTAAGCTCCAAACAATTTTCGTTGTCGGTCAGATTGAGGGTGGCGTTGGCGATCTTGGCCGAGCAGAGGTCTACTTGGGTCACGTTTAGAATGGGCTGAGCTAGGTGGACTACGTAGTGGTTGGGATTCTCGTATGTGCTTTTGTCCCGGTGGCGGGACTCCACTGTGATTGTCGTTGAGACCTCCATTTCTATTACGATGAATAAAAAATTCACTCAGAAGTCAAAGACGTGAGAGCCGTCCTTGGTAACGAACGGGGCAGCAGCGCCGAGCACAATGCGCAAGGCTTCCACATCGTTCTCCGCCAGGGGGGAGGTGCAGATGAATCTCCGGAGATTGCGGTCCCTGAGCAGAAGCGCGGCGAGCGCAAGCTCCGAGACAGAGTTCCCGTGGTACTCGAGGATATCAACCACGCCAGAGACCCTGGAAAGCTTTTCCTGCAGGTTGCTGCCATTGACGACACTGAGACCACCTCCCGATACGAAATTCCTAAGTTCGTCTTGGACCGTGCGGAAATCCATGGTATTCCAGCGCCCCATGAAGATCACATTGGTGTTTTCCTCGTAGTCCCTCCATCCGATGCATTCGCTGCTCTCTTTGCCGAGAACGACGACGTTCAGCGATCCTTCGAACGGGAGAACAAGTTCGGCGAAGGCCGAGCCGGATCTCTTTGACTTTACCCGTTTCTCAGGCAGCCTAGCAATGACGGTGAGGCTTTCGGTACCACTGTACCGGTAGAAGCTTGGATTCTCCACGAGCCAGGTGTCGATATCGGCGCCATGGTTGCCGAGGACGGCGATGAAACGGGTGGCATTCTTCGCGAGATTGAGGTTTGGCCCATCCAAGACAATGATCTCGGGCGATTCCACGGGCTCCAGTGAAATCTTTCGCATGGCTGCATTTTCCACGTCGCCCTCAATGTCGAGGCGACCCCCGGCGTCCAAAGAGACCATGGCCGCCGCGCGTTCGCCTGGACCGAAGGAACCCACGAATTTCGCGGAGGCATTTCCCTTGATGACCGAGGCCAGGGCGGCGCACGTTGGGTTTTCGGAGCAGGCCTTCACGTAGGTCAATGTCAGTGGGTATATGGGATCCACGTGAGCGGATATGACATGGAAATTGTCCAAGACCGTCGTGGTCGCCGGCACCTTGAGCATGCGCGTGCTGAGGTTCTCATCGCCCGACATCACGATGAATATCTTATCGGCCGAGTACCCGTGGCTGACCAGTTTGTTTATAACGAGGGTGCTTGCTTCGGTCTCGGGCCACCCGCCAACGAAAATGTAGTCGTAGGACTTTTCTTTGACCATGCGTTCGATGGTCTCCGGAGGCCTGGACTTTCGCTCCGCCAGGGATCCTTGATAGACACTGGAACGCGTCTTCGGCACCTCGCAGAAGAAATTCTCGCCCTCTGAGACGTCCACGTCCACGCCGTTCTCCCTGAGCCCCACAAGAATCGAGGCGGACAGCGAGGTAAGCATTCCCTTGGTGAATGTGGGGTCGCAGAAGAGCACCTTGGCTCCCGAGGAGCCGCTGCTCTCCGCCGTGAGGCACTCAACGATCTTTTGAACCGTCTTTCCGCACGTGAGATTGTCCAGCGCCATCGTTCTCCACTCATCTCGGGTGGCATCTGCTCCTTTGGCGAGCAGCTCGCGTGGGTAGGCGCCCAGGGTGCCCTCGTAGATTTCATTGGGGTCCCATAGGGGGATCGCTCCCGACGCCAAGATTGCCGCAATTCGCGGCGAGTCTATGGCATTGCCCTGGACGCGGGCTTGGATGACGTGAGTGTCACTGCAGTAGTCGAGAAAAGCATTGAGGTCGGTGAACGATTTGGCCTTCTCCGATTCAGTGCGTTTGACAGAAGGCTTCAGACTTTTGAAGGAATTTGATGGAACGCCGAAACAAACAGAGTGAACAGGCATTTTTATTACCTATGAATCTTTGTCTTTAAGAGCGTACAACTGTGGCCTTGAAAAAGTCCGCGGCGCTTTACCTTGGTAGTCTTTCTTGGCCAATCCAGCCGTCGGGGTCCGGCGCCTTCCACTCCCGCTCGTACGTTTGCTCCCCTGCATCTATGAGCTGCACGGTTTCCGAGTCGTTGAAAAGTTTACGCGGTCTCATCCGAAACCTGGGAATTTCTTTCCGTTTGAGGGGTCGCGCCGGCGCGCCTGGGCAATCCAGCGGCGTGGGGCTCATCTGAACGTGCACGATGACCCTCTCGCGCCCGTCTTCGTTGCGCCCTAGTTCTTCGACCTGATTCCACATCTCCTCCCCTCCTTCCTTTACCCCAAATTGTGAAGGACCCCCCCCAAACCCCCGCCCTTTTTTTTGAATTTCAAATTCTGATGCGCACTTTTTGGCGCCAATTTAATTTTTTTGGATTCTAATAAAAATGATTGAAATATCTTTGTTCTTTTTTGCATACTTTAGTCTATTGGCACTCAACGCGGCCACGACGATGGTCCTGAGCCGCAAGCCGGACGACACCCGCGTGCGATCGGTGGTCGTAAATTCTCTATTTGCAGGCCTGATAGTCTACATCAGCAGCGAATTCACCAGCGACCAGGTTCAACGCTCCCTGGTGCTCGCTGTCTCCTCGTTGATTCCTCTCTCGGTCATGGGCTACGACCTCGAGGGCAATTACCTCGTCCGCTTTGTCACATCGGCGGCAGTCGCGTCCTCCACTTTTTTTCTAAGTAAAAAGTAAACAATACGATGTCCGCCCTTGACGCCGCATCCGCGTGGCTTGCGTGGGCATTGCTGCTGGCACCCGGCTACGGACTTTATTACGTCAACAGGACGAAGCGCCTCACTGAAAACATTCTCCTTTCCCTCGTCCTGCTGATCCCCGCCTCAGTGACGCTACTGGAAAATTACAACGTTCACCTTGCAAACCCCATCCCGCCAGTGGCAGCCGTAGCGATATTTTACCTCTCCCACGCCATGGAAAACGTGGAGGGCCGGAAACCTCCCGCGGCCGTCCCAATGCTGCTGCTGATGTGGGGCTTCTCGTTGGCAATAACTTTGGCATTCGCGGGCGTCTTCAGTCAAGGTGAGTGACCGTTACATTTTGAGAATTATCTAGTTACCCCAAAAAATTTTTGGACCCCCCTCCAGAATTTTTTTCAGAATTTTTTTTTGCAAAAATACGTCGGACCGTTACACAAAAAAAACACCAACTCATACGTGAATGATACTAAAAATGCATTTTTTTGGCCATTTCTAAACGTCAAACCCTAAAGTCGCATTTTTTGCAAGGTGTAAAAAACGCATGTAACGCCCAAGCCCTCGAAAACCCAAGCCCTAAAGTCGCATGTTTTGCAAGGTGTAAAAAACGCATGTAACGCCCAAGCCCTCGAAAACCCAAGCCCTAAAGTCGCATGTTTTGCAAGGTGTAAAAAACGCATGTAACGCCCAAGCCCGGGGGGATTTCCTCGGTTGGCAGCGCCCAGGGCAACTGGACATCAAATCGATTGTCGAAGCACTCCTCGATTACTTCTTACAGGTTTGGAAAGACAAGGTGGATGAATTGTCCTTGTGACCCCTTGAAATTCGTTCCCCGCGGGTTCTTGCACACCGACACTTGCGGAAGGGGAGGTGTGTGAATGCTCAAACGCTCCAGCGTCAGCGCCAAGAAATGGTCTTCCCAGTGCCAGGATTGGAGTGGTTTTTCACGAAAAGCAGCAAGGGGCTCACACCCTTGACGCTCATTCAATGCACGCGGGACTTTTCCTTCCTTTTCGTAGTGCTTGCGAATCTTCTTCAACGACTCCAGTACGTATGGTGCAAACGAATTCCATGCACTGCCTATCACTAAGCCCTTTGCACAGGTTCAATGACATTAAACAATTCATAGTCCTATTGGCGAGGTACTTGTTTCGCACCTTATCCATAGGGCTTTATCGGAGTCTTCAATTTTTATTTTCAGGGGGTATTACAAAAAACTTTGGAATGCAAGTTCTCCTACTATCTTTCTACTTTGCTTTTTCAGTGTTTGCAGCCGTTGTCTTATCTGGTCCTGAGAACCAGTTTTGGTATCTGTCGCTCGCTGCTCAGTACGCCGTGCTCTTGGCAGACCAGGCGTTCCCCAAGTGGCCCCTGGTGGGCCGCGACGGGATTGCAAAGATCCTTTTAGGCATCATCGTCCTCGCGGCGTCCGGGCCGGTCGTGGCGGGTGCCCTCGGTGCCGAGGTACCGGGCGGTGTCCATGCATTCTGGCTCTCCATATCGGTCCCAATCCTCTTCGTGCAACACTTCATGCGCGCACAAAACGAGGAGGTGGCGACGTCCATCATCCACGGAATTCCACTGGTCGTGCTCGCAACGACCTACGGAGTCTTCAACCCTGTGCTGACCTTGCAGTCCTAACTTTTTCCGCATATATATGTATAACCAATGGCCAACTACACAACCAACAACAACAACAACTATCATCTCAACTATATCAACCTAAGGCGGAATTTTAGGAATTTGGCTGATGATAATGGACTCACGCATCTGCATAAGGCGGCCCTGCGTGGTCGGATGCAGGACGTCGAACTGCTTTTGAGCGTTGGTGCCAATGTCAACAAGGCGGACAAGGACGGAAGGACGCCTCTGCACATGGCGTCCTCCCATGGTCATCCGGGGGTGGTGAGGTTGCTCTTGGCCAAAGGCGCTGATCTTTCCAAACGAGATAGAGATGGCAAAACTGCTCTGGATCTTGCGTATGGAACCGTTAAGAAATTACTGCGGGAAGCTGGTGGAGAAGGTCCGAACGGTCAAACCAGGTGGAGGAACATGAACAACGAGGAGAGACGGGGTGTGAAGCCCATTCTCCTCAAGCGCGCGATCGTGAAGGGTCTGAAGAATGGAAGAAACGCAACCTTTACCGAACCCATCCTATACGCCGATTATTATTATAGAGATCTAAAACCGGTGAACAGAAAAAACAAACATATTACTTCGTTCGGACTCGTGATCGATGACAAAAACAATGTCAAGTATATCCTTGATTTGGAAGGGGCGAGGCGGGCAATGAGAAATGTACGCGAGAGAGCGAACCGTTTGGAAAAGAGGGTCGAGCAACCACTGCCCGGTATCATATTCAGTCATAATTGGTCCCTTGTTAACTTTAATCGCGTTGAGTATTGTACGGCGCTTGGGGAGGCGCTTGAGGAGCTTAACATCGGTCCACTCCACGGTCCACGGTCCCCCCCTTTGAGGCTCCTTTCCACAGGGAATCTCGTGGCGAGGATGAACAGGATGAATCTCGCCAGCCTGAAACTCCTAGCGACGAAACTCAAAATACGGGTGACAAACATTGTCAATGGGAAGAGGGTCCCGAAATCCGAGGAGAAGCTCAGGACGCAGATCCTGAACGTCTTGGCGCGCAAGAAGGCTTGGCACAATGCGCGAAAAAAATCCAATTGAAATCTTTTTTTTTCCTCATTAAAATGTATACAGTGAATGGCGGCACGTAAGCGCATGAGCAACACAGCCGGATTTGCGAATCAGCTTCGAATCGCTGATCCTGACCTCTTGCGTCGGCCCGGGAGATCCACCCGCGCCAGGAGAGCTCCGGTCGATGAAGGTGCTGGGGTGGGATCTGTTCCTTCGGCTCCCTTGGAAATACGACAGGCTTCAAGGAGGACCTGGTCTCCTGGAGCGAAAGGATTCAACGTCTTCAACAAGAACGCCAAGCGGGAGGGACAGAAAAAGATGTGTTATGCCCAGAACGGGCGCATGGCACCGTGCAGCGGTCGGCCCGGTAAAGCGGGGCAAGTGGCGGCCTTCATGAAATTCTACACACCCACCCCGCGGGGCCAGGGCAAAGTCGCTGTGCGAAGAAAGAAGAAGAAGGAAAAGCTGCTCGAAAATTTCTCCCGGACGAATGCAACGCGCACGCGCGCTTACGAGGCGAAGAATGGGACGACAAAGCGGAAGAGGCTGACCGAGTCCGAGATGAAGAACGCCGTCAAAGAGCGAACGGCGCGGGGGTTTCTCAGGGGCCAAGAGCAGCGGAAGAAGATGGTCATATATCTGAAGGAGAAGGTGCTGTCGACGAGACAGGTGTCCGACAAGAGGAACTTTTTCACGCGAGGAAAGTCAGCTGCCGAGCTGAAGAATCTCATCGCCAAGGCGAAGAAGCTTCCTAAGAAGAAGACGAAGAAGACGGTCAAGAAGGTCAAGAGGATCACGGGTGAGGCCGTGGCCGCAGCCTATCGCGAGGCGCTAAGGCGTTGGAACGCCAAAAAGGCCAAGGCGCCCAAGGCGCCCAAGGCGAGCCTGACCCAAAATCAGGTTTTCCAGGACGCGATGCGCGCAAAGATCGCCAAGGAAGTACAAGCTTTCCAAAATAAAATCCAAAAAAGGAAAGAAAGTGCTGCGACCAGAATCCAGCGAAAGGCAAGGTCGTTCCTCGCCGCCAAAGAGGAGAAACGAAGGCAACGGGGAAGACAGCTCATGGAACAACTCGCCGCCGAGGCCACAAACAACAACGTAATCGCTGCTCGAACTACTCCCTCGCCGAAGAGGAGAATGGCCAATTTCGTGGCCACCGTGCGTGAAGCTGAGGCACGTGCACGCTCACCCCTAGTCAAAAGGAATTCCCCCAGGAGGACGCGAACCAACGTCAACTACGCAGACTTGAACAGACAAATGAGGAACGAAGGAAACTGGGGAAATGGCGAAAATGATGAGGACTACGTTCCCGTAGAGGACGTAGAGGACGACGAGGAATATTTTTCGGCCGAAGAAGACTGGAATGGAAACGCCCAATGGCATTAATTGAATATATGATTTTCAAAAAAAAATGTAGTTCGTATATAAACATGGAGAGGAATATCTTGGCGGAGGCCCGCCGTCGCAAGATCAGATTGACAGTGGATAAGTTCAACGAAAGCAAGGGAAAGACCGTCCGAATTAAGCGTTCTCTGCAAAATATTAAGAACGAATTAAATAGGAATAGGAAACCCGCGAATAAAAGAAGCGCGAATAAACCCACGGCTGCGGCCGCGAGAGGAGGGAAATTTCCCGAATCCCTCAGGGCGAATGCAAAGAAGATGAAGGTCACACTGACGAAACGCGTGAATGGGAAGCGCGTTTACAAGACGGTTAACGAGCTGCGAACGAACATCAAGGCGGCGACGAACAAGAAACCCGTGAAAAAGGCAAAGGCAAAGAAGATTAACAGCGCCGTCAAATTAAACATGCAGGCCCTCTTCAATGCCGCTGCCAGGGAAATTAGGAACAGTGGGTCCAATGAGGCCGGGCCGGCAGAGGAGGCGTTCTGGGCAGGGATGCAATACATCCGGTTTACAAACCCGGATGAATACAACAAGTTTCATGCAAAGTTCGTAGACATGTAGAAAAACACTATGAGAACGACGAGCATGGTGAGGACAGGCAAAGGCATCACCCAGTCAGGGAGCCCCGGGATCACATCTGAAGTCTTCAGCTCTTCCTTGGAGTCAATGAAGGGCACTTCGATGTGAATCGGTTTCACTCCGCGGGGCGGCTGGGGAATGGATAGATCGGTGACGTCCATTTTAGTTTTATTTTATAACTAAGAAATATTTTTAAATTTTGGCGCCCAAAATTTTAGGTGGATTTCACTTTACTTAGATAGATATTTCAGTTAATTAATTGATTCGCAATGCACACGTTCCCGAACCGTCTTGGAAACGAGCGGCGGCGACGTCGGGGGCTTTTGACGGACGCGCCTCCTCTTTCTCGGACGTTCATCGCAGGGGGCGTAGTTGTACCAGACAACGGCCCTCGGCTTTCTATAGAGATCTTTTAGCAGCTGCGCCTGGGCGGAGCGATTCAGGCAGAAGGCGTCCAAAAGATTGTCGTACGAGAATTGCTCTTTGAACTCATTGGGAGCATACGTAAGGCCGCCGCCTAAATCAATGGACGTGATAGTGCCGTGCGTGCAGTGCACTGTGGACGTCGCCATGAGGTCGGCCAAGGTGAAGGGATCCATCTTACCAAGATTCACGTTAATTATTTTTCTGGGGAGAACGCGCTGCCTACATAGTCTGGATCTTTGCGCTCGGCCACGACCATCCAGTCGATCGTGCAGTCCGCGTCGTCGTCTGAACAAACTATGGACACCTTCGAACCCTTCACACTCCCCCTGACGGCAGCAAAGGTCTCGTTGTTCGACAAGAAGAGCTGGGCGCCGCGAGTCAGGGCCGCGAACGTCCCAGGGGTCATATCCGAGTGGACGTCTACGTCCACCTCGCCGCGCCCGTGGCGGAGCACACATTTGCCGCGATAGATAAGATCCCCGCGCGGCGCCTCGACGGCCGCGTGCCGCAGTTTCCTCTCCGGCAGGATGGGGTGGTCGATTTGGAAGTTTTTCGTGCCCGTGCAGTTCAAGTTCCCGTAGACGTTGAAGGCCGGCGGCTGCGAGATCGAGGGATCCCCCGCTGTACACGTGGCAACCGTGTGGCGGTCAGGATCCTGTCCGAACGACGCCCTGCCCACTGAAAATGCGAGCCCGCTCACGGGGTACGCGGGATTCGCGATTGATTGAAAGATGTCAACACTCCCTGCCACTGTGAAGGAGTTGGCCACGGGCGCGCAGAGCACGAGCCCGGGCACGATGTCTGCGTTGTTCACGGTGGTCGCAAGGTTGGCCTGAAAGTTGGCCAAGTTTCCCGGCTTACACACCACCAGCATCGGCCGCGTATCCGGATCGACATCAAGGAAATTCACCTCCAGGGGCGTCACGTCGTGATCGCTGATCTGAATGGACGCGTAGGGGTTCTTGTCGAGCGTGAGCATGCCCAAACCGTCTCCCCGAACGATGCTGTGCGCCGTCCCAGAGGACCGGAGGATGATGTCCGTCGTGGCGTTCAGGTGCAGTGAACCTGCCTCGAGAGCATCGAAGAAATCAGTCTTGTACGAGCAGACGTACGGCTCGGCCGTGGGCCCGGCCGACGCGTGGTCGGCGGCTCCGTCCACCCCAATGACCGCATAATTGTACGCCGTGTCCAACGTGCTGGGGATGTGAATGCCGCCAGAGGCCGACCCGATGGCGAAACTCGTCCCCTCGACCAACGTGGCCCCGGCGAGGGCCAGGCTGGATTCCGTCAACTCAAGAGCCTTCACGGCCGGATCTCCGTTGGTTCCCATCGAAATATGAAAGTTACCCTCCTGGTTGACTCCGATGACCCAGTCCTTCTTCGTAGCGTGGTTTCCCCAAAGCTTGAAGCGATGCGTGGCCGCGTCAAGGTACTCGTTGTGGGACTGGAAGAATATGCGAGGCTGGACAGTGATCGGATCATTGACACAGATCTGGCCGCCGCCGCTCTCGCTCTGAGACGCGTGCGTCTCCCTCGTGTTTATCACCGTCAGCTGGTGAGTCGGGTCCTTGGTGCCCAGACCCATGAAGGCCGTGTGGCTCTGCAGCACGATGCCGTCCTCAAAGGGCTGAACCGCACTGTAGCCCGGCGCCCCCCAGAACGCGAAGCGGCCCAGAAAGTCGATGCCCATGTCGCTGGTCATGTACTCTATGCCCGACACGTCGTTATTGTAGACGTCCCGGACTTGCTTGTTGTAACCGTAGGCCCTGATCCGCATCCGAAACTGCCTCGAACCTCGGTGCAACGACTGATCCGGATCCTGGCTGTCCACGAACGAGCTGTAGTCGCTGAAAATTTCGAATGGGACGTCAGTACCCGTTATTGTCCGGTCGGGCTCCTGGATGAACACCTGCCCGGAGACTTCCAAGGGATGCAGGGGCTGAACGTTACCAACGTCTGTGTACGTCAGCGACATCGTAGAGGCGCGAAATATCTACTAGAAAGCTCACATTTTAATTTCCAAAAGAAATACGCGGGATCTGGATCTACGACCTGGATCTGGATTTTTTTTTCACAGCGATTATCAAAGGAAATGCCGAATCACAATAATAGACGAACGGTGCTTGACAACATCTTCCGCCGATACAATTTAGCGGCACAGATGTCCGGCTGGCCAACGAATCGTTCAAAGTTGGACTTGAAGCGCGTCGTCAACGCAGTGAACAATAATAATGCGCTTGGTCAAGTGGAAAACGCCAGCACGGCGGTGGAAATTGCCACCCAGACGAACAACGTTGGGGAGATCCAGAATGAGATCGAAGAGACAAAGGAAGAACTGAAGAAAGCTACGAACAATGATGAGAAGAATGCGCTCAGGAAGGAATTGAATGCACTGAGAAAACAACTGGAGAATGAGAAAGAGGCGTCGAAGAATCTGAAAGCTAAGGCAAACCAAGAAGTACAAGAAGCAAGGAAGATGATGAATGAAGCCAAGGCAGAGAGAAATGCATTGCAGGAACAACTTGGGTCGGTTCAGAGCAATGCTGAGCGGAACGATCTCAAGAGGCAGATCAAAGCGAAAAATGCAGAGGTCAAAGAGCTCAAAGGTGAACTCCAAGGAGCAAAGGCCAATGCGGAGACGGCTAAGACCAGTGCAAACGCGGCTAAGGCCAATGCAAACGCGTCAAAGGCCAATGCAAAGGCGGCCAAGGCTGCCCTGGCAAATGCGGAGCAGAGGGTGAGGAATGCACAGAATGCATTGAAACAGGCAAAGAACACGAACAACAAAGCCAACCTTCAGACGGAACTCAATGCGGCCAAGGCAGAATTGAATGCGGCCAAGGCAAAGGCGGCAGCAAATAGAACGGCCAAGGTCGGTCTTCGTTGGTCCGGGAAAGCCAAAAATAGAAAAATAGCAAAGCTGCAGGAAAAGTTGAATGCAAAGAACGCTGTTGCTGTCAACGGTGAACAAAAGAAGAACAATGGTGTGCTTTCCAACGCTGTGATTAAAAAGCTAGAAGGAATCCTTGAGCGTATCCGAGAGGAGCTCGGGAAGAACAAGAAAAATGAAACGAAAACCAAGCTGACCAATCTTCAGGCCGAGGTGCAGGAGGCCATTGAGACGAAAAAAGCAACCGACAAACAAATTACGGACTGGCTTCAGCTGCTCCAGAAGTTGTCCGACCGCGCGCAGGTCATCATTGTATGGAACCGGGTAAAGGAGAACAAGAACGCCTTCAAGGCAGAGAAGAATAGGATCAACAAATTCAAGGGCATTGAACACATCGTCGTCCCCGAGGCCAGTTCTAACAGTAACAACAAGATAGGAGATCATGCCCAACCTTTGGCCGACAAAATAGATGCCTTGAGGGCGGGCGTTGATCAGAATAATAAGAATAATAAGGGCAACGCCAAAGTTAACGTGCTGATGATGGGACCAAGCGGCTCGGGGAAGACCGAAATCTTCCGAAAATTGTCTGGTATTACTCCGAGGTCTAAGGTCACGGCCATCTATCCCGTTATCAGCGTGGAGACGGAAGGAAGCGGACAAAGCGGAGCGATGACCGCAACTATTGTCGTTAAAGACAATATTGAGGAAAACATCACGTACGCAGAATTTCAGGAGAAATTCATTCGAAAGACGCCGCTGAATCCTCAAAGTAGCCGTGCGCACATGTATTTCGACGACGACAAAGGGACGCGCTGGTTTGATTTGGCCGGGTCTGAGTCGGCTGAGAAATTGGATAATTTGTTCGCGTTGGCGTGCACGGGCGGAAGTGTGAAAAATGGACTAACGAAACCACAGCTCATTCTGGATCCATCCATCATTGAGGGAACACTTAAAACTTTGAAAACTCGCCCCATAAATGAAGGGCAACCCAATAAGAGAACATCGAACACGTTATCGTCTGCCAACTTTTCCGAGGAAGTATTCCAAAAGTTTGGACCAAAGGCCGTAAAATCGCGACAAATGATGTGGTCGGGCAATACGAAAGATGAAAGCGGAAAAGAAAAATGCGAACCGGAATGGCAGGGGGTCCCAGGCTTTAAAGAGAGGCTCGCGCGGCTCGTCGAGGCGCTCTTCATAGCTCCCTCCAACGATGAGCTTCGCGACATCTTTGCGGACGCACTTAACAAGAAAAACAGAAAACAGGTCAGGATACCCAAAAAATTACACACGAAACTCAGGCAACAACCTGAATGGCCAGCGATTCAACGACCAACGAACTTTACATACAAGTACACGAGCACTCACATATACGAGATGCTACGTCAAGTGAGCACAAACAATCTCGTCGTCGGAACGGTGTTGGCCGATCCCGCCGGAACGGTCAAGGATCAAAAGGCGGGCATGGAAAAGAAGGCCATCTTTGATGCTTTCGTAGATTATTTGGCCTCGTTTCACACGAGTGCAACAAAGAACGCCACGAACGTCACAAGAAACATGACACAACAAAGAAGACAGATCGGAAACAAACCCAAGGGGCTTCTTGGGCGCGGCGTGAGCACGGTTAAAAGGGGCGCCAAGGCGGCTGGGCGCGGCTTAAGAGCCGCCGCTAGCAGACTTAACCGAGAATTAACGGCGGTTCCAAATTCGTATATGCGCTGAATTCGCACTTAAAGACATGGATCTATAGCTATAAAAAGGATGGTCCATCCCGTCGTTGCTTATCACCGTGCAAATCCCGGGCCTGTCCAGCGGAGTCCGGAATGGTACGCTTTGCGGACGACTTGTTTATCGGCGTCTAACATTGGCCAGGCGCTAGGTCTGAGCAAATATGGAAAGCCCGAGGAGACAATGGCTCGTTACTGCGGCTGGGAAAAGCCGATGGATCCCATGGGCGTGGAGGCGTGTTCTCACGGGACGAAATGGGAAGACTACATTCGCATTTACCACGAAAAACGCATAGGGGAAAAGATCGAGGAATTTTCTCTGGTCAAACACCCGGTGCACGCGTGGCTCGGAGGGAGTCCCGACGGCATCAGCGTCGAGAGCGGCATCCTTTGTGAGTACAAAGCTCCGCTTCGTCGGAAATTGATACAAGGGGAAGTTCCTCCGCACTACCATGCCCAGATCCAAATCTTGCTTGAGATTTTCGGTTTGGAAGAGTGTCACTACATCGAGCTCAAGCCCGCCGACGTTTTCAACACCGAAAAGGACGAGGTGAATTTTGTGGTTGTGAAGAGGGACAGGGCGTGGTTCGCGGAACAGCTGCCGAAACTCAAAGCTTTCTGGGAGCGCGTACAGCTTCTCCGCCACCAGGGGGCCAAAGCATGGATAGAAGAGTTGGTTCCGGAGAAGGACCAGCGCGAGGCGGCAATGTACATGCTGGACAAGAGACGCAGGGAAGACAATGAATTGTGGCAATTTTATTGTGATCTGGGCCACGGAGGCTCGAGGCCGACCAGAAAAAGAAAAACCGCAGACGTGACGGTGTCCTGTTTGGATTTAAGCATTGGTGTCGAGGACCCGACAGCCGTGGCGGTGGCCATGATGAGTGACGATGAATGAATAAATGAATTTTTAAGATACAAAACGAATGCCCGTGTAAATCCTGGGCCTCTTCCGCGTCGACTCGGACGACTCTGGAAGTTCCGCGAAGCGCTTGGCCGCCCCCACCCTGGGCGGGTGATAATTTTGCTCGACGTGCGTTCCAAACGTGAAAGTGCTCCGGTGAACGTCGTACTGCGCAAGAGTTTTCTGAAGCTCCTGTGGCTTTGCAACGTAATGCTCGGCCTCACAGTACGCTTTCAGCGAATTAACGAGATCCTCCTCGAGGACCCAGTCCGTTGCGTCACCCCTTTGACCGGTGATGCGCACCAGCGACTCCTCGTTGACGAAGCCGTCGCACGAGTTTAACATCGACCGCACCTCGCTCTTCCATTGTCTGATCTGAGGGGGGTAATTCTGGCGGATGCCCGATGTGCCCAGCCGCTCGCAGGTTTCGATGTAGGCGTTATAGCAATTGGGGATGAGAGCTCCCAGTTCAAACCAAAGTTTCGAATCAAGATCTGTGATCTCGGCGCTCTCTGGCACCTTTTTGGAGAAGTGGAAGACACACATTCGTCGCTGGACGGATCCTGACTTGTCCGCGTTCGGGTAGGGCAATTCGTTGCCCGCCATGATCATTGGGACGTCCCACTCGATCGTCCGAGCCTCTTTGTTTTTGATGGAGATGGAGACAGGTTCGCCCGTCACACAACTCTGCCATTCGGCCGGATCCAATTTGAAATCTCCTTTGATTTCCGGAGCGAGGATCAATTTTGCCTTGTAGAGGTTTGCGAGTCCAAACTGTTGTTCCTGGTTGTTGGACAGCACCACGATGTCCTCTGCTGCGTAAAAGTGTTTGACGACACTTTGGATGATTGTGGACTTTCCGCTGCCGCCCACGCCGTACAGAAAGGGTGCAATTTGCCACGAGTCCTTTTCCCTGAGGGCGAACATGAGCCTTCCCAAGAGGGTCTTGAAAAAGTAAATGGTTTCGTCGTCCCAGCCTTGAAATTTCAAGATGTTGTCAAAATGTGGTGTGGGTGCCCCGGGCACGCAGTCCACGTCTCTGAAGAATCTGCTTCCCGTGAGTTTCTTGTCCAATGCCCTGTACTCGGGCGATCCATAGGGATAAAAGGTTCCACTAGAGAAGATCCCATTGCGGAAGGCCCATGTCTGCCGGTGCCGTTTGACAAAGTGGACTTGATTGGGCACCTCCTGATTCCAGTTGTCCACGATGTGGGCAGCCTTCTGCATTGCCAGCTTTCCCTGCTTGGTGAAGAGGTCCGCGACTGTTGCATTGACTCCCTGCATGTGATTCTGCACAAAGAGCCAGGTGTGACTGAGGTGCTCGTCCCAGGGCACCCAGCAATGTGTGTCGTAGTTGTCCTCCGTGCGCACCTGTTTCATGATGATTCCCATGCCGTCCTCCGGTGCAATTTTGGTGTAGAGTCGCCTGAGTCCCTCGTGCTGAAGCTGTACGACCGTCAGCAGGGCAATCTTCCGTATGGGCGGATCGCTGGCGTCCAGGTCGAATTCCACGTCTCCGTTGAGAAGAGCTGCGTCTTCGCTTGACTCGACAAAGGTGCTGTGCAGTTGTCGAATGCTTTGAATGGAATCGAACCATGCTGTGCGTACGCGCGAGCACTGGAAAACCTTGTTGAAGATCTTGTAGATCTTTTGTCGCAAGGCCAGGTCGTCTATGTCGTCCTCCTCCTCGTCGTCCTCATCGCTCGCTGGGAATATCTCCATCAATTTGTCTTTAAGCACCCTGTACGCATCCGTGTCCTCGGCTGTGCGCGTGTGTGGAACATTCTGGCGGTCCACGGACACCATGTCGTCTCCGAAAAAGAATCTCTGGTTTCTTTCAAGCAACTCCTTATCTGAACAAGAGGCCGTCGTCTCCTCCATCAATTTATCGTGAACGCTCTCCACAAACCCACTGGCCACCGCACGAGTCACATTCCCCCCCTTCAACACGTCCCATCTCTGCAGCACTGTTTTGTCTGCATATTCCCCGTTTCCGTGTATCGCGTCCTCCGTCTGAATGTCGATGGAGGACCCTATCAAGAGACCCGACGAAGACGGCTGCGGCACCTCCCTCCTTCGAGCCATGGTCTGACCGATATGATCCCCTGAGATTTTTTAATTCTGGACTTTCACAATGAAATAGTTTTGTCGTAAAAATTTGAAATCGGCGGGAAAATTGAAAATAGCGGGAATTAAATTAGATTTTTATAGGTGCCATTTATATAATAAACGTCTTCTTTGCCGAAAGAACGAAGAATTTCTGCTGCCCGTCGTGCCCTGTGTCCAGTGTTACACACCGTGAGTATTCCCTTGTCAGGGAGTTTGTCTGCCTTCTCCTTGGTCAGGCTTCCGAGAGGAATGTTGACGCTCTCGGGGTAGTGTCCAAGACTGTATTCCACGCTGGTCCTGACGTCCACGACTTGTTCGATCTCCCCGGACTTGATTTTCTGGCGAGCCTCTTGGGAACTAAGGAGGCCGATGCCGCCGCGAGAATAGCGATACGCAAGGTAGACGAGGACTATGAGTGCCCCGATGGCGAAGTTCAGGATGAATGTTTTCTTCATTGTAATATTAGTTGATCAATTTTTTTTCTCAGCATATGATACAAAAAATGTCCACGCAGAAAAAGGATAATCAAGGGTGGGTCGCCATTCTCATTGGGATCGTGGCACTGTCTCTCTTCGCAATGCTTGCGTTTATCCTCATGACAGGTACTACTTATCGAAGGCGCTAAATTCAGCCCCTCATGACGGCCCTCAGCTTCTTCATTTCGTCTCTAATTTCGGACAGCGTACTGACGAGGGCGAAGAGTCCCTCGCCGAGAACATCGACAAGGCCCTGACCCTCTTCGTTTTCCAGCGATGACTGCAAGATGTCCGCTATGGCGCTGAGCTCTCCTTCGTCGTCCTCCTCGTCCTCATCGTCCTCCTCGTCCTCATCGTCCTCCTCGTCCCCGAGGTCCTCCTCGTCCCCGAGGTCCTCATAGTCATCTTCCTCTAAGAGGTCCTCATCCATGTCAATTTCCTCATCGGCTTCGGCTTGAACTTTCTTTTCCTTCTTTTCCGCCATTTTTATTTGAAATTTATAGAATTCGGGTTTAAAATAAAAATGATGAAAATCACGCACCAATCATGGGTTTGAATTTTTTTGTGGAGGGAGAGCAAACAACAACAACATGGAGGTGGAGGTGGGCGAGGTTTATGTGCGAGTCGCGGACGCGTCCAACGTCCTTTGCGTTTGGTTCACGTCGGACGGCATGGTGGAGGACACTGAGTGGAACGGCGCGCCGAATCCTCTGAATGACGATTGGGTGAAGCTGGCGAGAGAAGTCTTCAATCAAAAACGTGGGCTGCACTTTTGATTTCGTCGAATGTGAAGTACCGCGGCCCCTTTGCCTTCCTCACGGCGTTGCTTGGGGGCGGGACGAACCTCACGAAACTTGCGCTGTCAGAGGACGCGATCGACTCGTACGCTATCTTTTTTAATGCAAAATTTTCTCTTTCAAAAACCTGCTGCTCAATGCGGTAATTAGCGGGATCCTTGACGTGGACCTCGTAGCGCGGATCCAAAACGGCCAAGTCTTTCTGGGGCGCGTCTTTGGGCACAAAGCTTTTCAGTGCTTTAAGGGCCTCCTTGTGTTCTTTGGTTTGCGGCAGGACCGCGATTCTCGGCGATGCCATTGTCTTTAAGAGGTCCCTGGATGTCATGGGCGGGACCTTTATCTTTTCCAAGATGGAGTCCATCATTTTGTTTTCCTTGTTCATGGCGTCCTCGTAGGACGCGAAGGCGACCCTGGTGCCCTGAACAATCTGTGTCACCTTGATGACCAAGTTCTTAATGCGCGCATTCCTGCGTGAGATTTGTCCCACTGGCATCCCAGACACGTCCGTTGCAACCTTTTGGATTTCGGTTAGCCAAATGTCGTGACTCGCCTTGATGTCATCGGCTGACTTGGCCTTCTCCATGCGCAGCGCATGGGCCCCGGAGGCCCTTTCGATCTTCCTTCTCTCGATGCCGTAAAAGAGACCTATGACGGAAAAGGTGGACGCAAGGACGGCGTCCCAGGATTTGGTCAGTTTATTGACCGTTCTACGAAAAGTCACTGTGAGCACGCCCCTTCGCTGGACCCTAATTTTTCCGAATAGATTCAAAAGTTTTTGGTGTGCCTCCCTGAGCTTTCTGGCCCTGTAAAGCGCAGGCCCACTCAGCTTCCTGACGTCGTTTTGAGGTGCTTTGATTATGGAGTCGCCAAAGACACTAGTGGTGGCCAGGGGGGTCCAGGTGGGCCCCAGGGCGCCGATCAAGGAGTCCGTCGCCTTCTGGAGGACGGATGGAATGGGCTCTGCAATCTCCTGCATCGCCGCTGCTGTATTTTGGGGACAAAAAAAATCAAATTGGAACTACAGAAAAAAAAATGCCCGGTGTCCTCTTTGTGTCGAGCAGAGGCTGCCCGCACTCAGCTGACTTGATTTCCTTCCTCGAAAAACAAGGCGAGAAGCGGCGGGGCATCGTCGACATCTTTGACGTATCTGCCCGAAGCCTCCCGCCGCAACTCATGGGTCGCATCGACCGCGTGCCCACCTATGTGGACGTTGACGGGGGTCTTTTCGTGGGCCGAGAGGCCAGGGCTCGCATCAGAGGCATATTTACGAAGCGGACGGATCCGCGAGCCTTTGACCCCAGTGAGAACATGATGTCCCTGGACGAGGTGGACGTTCCTCTGGCGGGCGAAATGACCCCTGAAGAGGAAGAGCGTGCATCCAAGAGCCTGGACAAGAACAAATCTTTTACATATTCAACAAAGGTTTAACTAACATTACCTACGCACGGTTGGAATGAACTGCCATCGGAGTTCCTTGCAGATGGAGCGCCAAATGGCGTCCTGCTTTCTAAGCTTGTCGTCGGACTTTAGCAGGGTAATGTGGGGAAGGAGCCAGTCCTCTTCGCAGAGCTCGGCGAATTTGTAGATGGTATACCCGTAGCTCAAAAAATTGGAACGTTCCTTGGGAGCATGTTTGTCAAAGGGTTCCTGGATGGCGACGAACATGGCCCGGAACTTGTTTTCAAGCTCGGGCGAGAGCTTGGGCGGTCTCATTCCAGTGACCTGGCTTAGAATATACGGAGCGTGCTCGTACAGCGAATTCAACCTCAGTTTTTTGAGGACCTCTCGGATCTTCTGAGCGGTCAGTGTTGCTGCCTCGAGCCTTTGCTTTTTGATCTCCCTACGCACGGAATCCAACGCGTCGTGAGGAAGCTTTACATTTTCCTTGCCCTGAAAGCTTGCGAGGTACTCATTGTAGTGATTAACGCGCTTGTAGCTGTAGGAATTGGGCTTCCTCAGGTCCTGCTCGTCCCTGAAGGACAAGGCAGGGAAATATGCGAACTCGCAGACGCCACAATCTACACAAGAAACCGTTGACCTGGCTTCGTCCAACACCATTCTTCCGTCGCAAGACCTGCAATTGTCTACGTACTTGCCGTCGCTAGGGGAAAACGATTCTCCCGCTACGGCTCGAAGTTTGTCATTGTCATGGGGGCGGATCTCCTTGAGATATTCGAGAAAAATGTCTCGACGGTGGGCACCCGAAGAATCTTCCTCGTGGCGCTGAAGGAATTGACAGGCCTTCATAATGAAATCTAATTTTTCCTGCTCTCCCTGAATGGACTTGAGCGTCTCGTTGTAATCTTCCAGGACGTTCATATTTAAGGACCATGTATTTTTTCGTTTAAGTGAGAAAATATCAGTGCGCCTCTGCCACCCTGGGTGCAGTGTAGAACCTCATGAAACCCAGCGAAGACGCCGAGAACTCTAAGACCAGGGGCATCCGCGCTCCATAGTGCAACAGAGTAACGTTCGGCGACATGCTGCTGGCCTTCATGAAGAGATTGAGGTACCTGAGTGCAAAGGGGTCTTCAAACCCCTCCCCGACAAAGGAATCGTCGTCGATGTCGAATTCCGTCACTTGGCTCGCGAAATCCCCCTCTATACAAAAGCGTATCACCCCAGGGCCCCTGAACACATTGACCACCTTACTCAAGTGCTGATATTCCCGGCACATTTTCTGGAGATCCAAAGAAGAAAAAGTCGTCCGCGCCACAGATTCGGTGATCCCGTTAAGGTCCACGTCCTCATTGTTGATGTCAAGGATCTTGAGGTTGAACCTCGATCGGCTCTTTTTCACGGGGTTCGTGCTACGTATCTCTAACGTAAAGTCATCCGTCACTCTCATTTCCAGCACGTCAGAGGAACCAATGCTCTTCAGGAGCCGGTACATCTGGGTCGCATTCACGCCAACGACGGTCTGTTTGTGACATTCATAGTCTTCGAACTCGGAAGCCCTCAGCATGACCTGAACCACTGCCACCTGCGCATCGTCCAGGCAAAGAATCTCACATCCCTCCTCCGTAAAGCACAGTGAGACGTCTATTAGAACGTCTTTAAGCACCTCAAAAATACTTTTGAAAACGCCGGTCTGAATGGAACGCAGAAACATTGCTGCTTTCAAGACATTGTATCCTTGTCTTTAAGTGGAAATTTTTTTGTCCTTGAGATTTAAGCCTAATGGAACTTGAAGTCCCAGGGGACCTGGCAGATTTGCTCTCCGGATACACGTCTCGCGCATGGGAGCTAGCAGCCGAGTACTGTGAACGTGCGGGAAGAAGCAGCGTGGCCAGCAAGGATCTCGAGATTGCATTGAAATACATCTGTCGCTACGATTTTTTCCCCCGTTCCCCCGACAATAGCGATGAAAGCAGTGAAAGCGAAGAAGGCGAAGATGATCTCAGTGACACAGGTGACAGTGATGTGGAGTGGACGCCCGTGCCTAACGACGAAAATGACATTGACGAATTCATTGAAAAAATCCACCTTTGTCACGACGAGTGGGAGGAGTGGGACCCACCCACACCAATGCAATCTTTCATGAAAAAATCCATAGATAACACATTTAAGTAATTGATATTTTTCAGATATTTTGGGTTTTCATCAAAACTCCAAACTCCCAAGACTTTCCTCTCTCTCTCTCTTTCCTCTCCGGCTCGGGTTTAGATGGATGTCGTCGCGATGGATGGAGAAGGCACTGACAGCGAAGACGGCCGGGAATCGCCACCGATAGCTAAGAAGCTGGGCATCAAATGCGTGGCACGTATAGTCTACGACAAAATTCGACTGAACCCAGGCATTACCCACAAGGACATCGTTTCCTTCTTACAGAATGCTCATGGGACAGAGAGTCGTCGCCTGTACGACGTACTGACAGTCTTTATCCAGACTGGCCTCGTCACGCGAACGGGGGCCTGTCGCGGCTCCTACGCATACCAGGCGGTCTCAACTGACCGGCTGTCAGACCTTCACGCCAAGTCCAGGGGCGCGGACCTGGCCGATCTAAAGGCCGAGGTCATTCTCAGGCGGAACATGCTCAGTGAGATCAATGAGAAGATTGAGGCCTACGAGGCGGCCTCCTTCATCCCAGGTGAAGTCGATGACTTTTTTCAGGCGCCCTTTGAAGTTGTTGACGGGGGAAAAGAAGGCAACCTCGACGCAGAGCGCGAACGAGGTCACATGCGATTTACGTTCCGAGCGGAGGACATCCTTGTCGCCGAAGACGTGCTAAACATTTGCAGTGACGAAGAGGTTGTCCTCCGACATCACCGCAAAACAGGTTCATCATCGTAAAAAAATGTATTTGATTATTGAGTTTTTGAGTAGCGCATCATCGCCATAGCGTGTAGGAAATGGGCGTGGCACTGACGGCAATTTGTCACGCCACAGCGGACATCGTGAGGCGGCGGCACCTCCATCAACGCGCACGGGCACCATTCCCCCTTCTCGACTGCAAGCAAAGTCAGCTGAAAGGGATTTGCACATCTCGGGCACACAAATCGGCAAGGAACGTCCGCCGCCCGAATAAAGTCAGCTGGCACCTTCCCCCTGTTGGCAAAGACATCCCAGTGCTGTGATCTGGGATGCGTTGCAAAGCTTCGATCGTACAGCCCCGCCATTCCAATGGTACCAATGATTCTGACGCAGATACGATCAGAATCCAAAAATGAAAATGAAAAAAATGGCGGTAAAAGTTCCGTTTCATTAAATTTAAAATTATCTACTCACCTCCAAACAATTTTTGGACCCCCCTCCAGAATTTTTTCAGAATTTTTTTTTGCAAAAAAACGTCGGACCGTTACACAAAAAAAACACCAACTCATACGTTAATGATACTAAAAATGCATTTTTGGGGCCATTTCTAAACGTTAAACCCTAAAGTCGCATTTTTTGCAAGGTGTAAAAAACGCATGTAACGCCCAAGCCCTCGAAAACCCAAGCCCTAAAGTCGCATTTTTTGCAAGGTGTAAAAAACGCATGTACGCCCTCGAAAACCCAAGCCCTAAAGTGGTCGATAAGGATTTCATAGAGATAATGTTGACCAATCTGAATTCTCATTTTGCCCCGAGTTTGACTGCAATTTTCTTTTGAAGATTTTGAACCTCTTTCACCTTCATCTTTTTGATAAAGTTTTCGTTTTCGGATTGTGTCACCCGAAGCCAATTCTCAAAATTATCAAAAGCTCCTATTCTATTTGCGAGGTTAACGAGATGGCGACGGCCCTCTAAGGAAAGCATATTGGCAGGCATATATTTGTTGTACCCCTTCAGATCTCTCTTTTGCATTGCAACCAATCGTACCAAGTCGTACAAATCGAGGTTATTGATGTCAAACCATTTGTCCAACCCTAATAGCTTTGCAATAAATGTGAAATTTGTTTGTAAATCTTGTTTCTTTCCTGACACAACAACATGATTGTGAAACTGGAGTTTGTTTAAGCGGTTGGCCAGGTTCTCGATTTCTTTTGCCTCCCTTCCCTTAGAGTAATTCACCCACATCCACGCGGGTCGAATCGCGGGATCGCCATCGAGCGGTGCATTACCGCTATAACCGTACCAGTGATATAATACGTTTCGTGAAGGCATTGTCGTGTTGTTAGAACAGAAAAAAAAATAGTGATACTGATGATGAAAATTTTCATTTAAATCGAAGAGATTAAATTTAAAATTATCTACTTAATTCATTTTGCTCCGAGTTTGACTGCAATTAACTTTTGAAGATGTTGAACATCTTTCACGCTCGCCTTTTCAATATCGAGATATTCAGTATACTTCAGAAAATTCTCAAATTTATCAAAAGCTCCTAATTTATTTGCGACGTCAACGAGACGGCGACGGCCCTCTTTGGAAAGCATCTTGGCAGGCATATATTTGTTGTACTGCATCAGATCTTTCTTATGTTGTGCAACCAATCGTATCAATGCGTGCATTTCGAGGTTATCGATGTCAAACCATGTCTCCAACCCTAATAGATTTGCAAGAATAAAATACTTTACGGCGGCTTTCTTAGAAGTTACACTATCGCGGGAACTGTTCCAGTTGCCTTCTCCTCCAATTGCCTTGTAAAACTGGTTTTTGTCCAAGCGGTTGGCCATGCCCTCGATTTCTTTTCCCTCCTTTCTTGAGTAATTGAGAACTCTTTTTGTAGTTGGATCAGGAAAATCTGGATGATGACCTTGTGTGCGGTACCAGTGATATAATACGTTTCGTGAAGGCATAGTTACTACTGTCTGAGTAAAAAAAAATTCTCTCAATTTTCATTTAAATGGAAGAGATGAATGAAACTAAATGTTGACTGTCAAAGGTCTTTTGTTGCAAAGATCAAAAAAAGTCGAAGATGAATTAAGTGTTCAGCCGTTGGAAAAGCCCGGGTATCCGAAGCCCAGTGCCCTGAGGTGCTTTATCAGAAGCAACGACGGGCAGAGTCTGCTGGTTCCCAGATTTAGTCCCCCAGCTCAGACTTTGGACACTGTAGATGATCGCCGCCCGAAACCCGAGGATGTTCAAATTTCCTTCAACGGCATTCTGAGGCCCCTTCAAGTCGAGGCTATGGACGCGACCATGGGTTTGCTGCGAGGGTGCGGTGGCTCTGTTTTGTCCTTGGCCCCTGGTCAAGGAAAGACGGCGTGTGCTTTCTACGCCATGGCGCAGCTCAAGGTGAAGACCCTCGTGATAGTTCACAAGCAGATACTGCTGGAACAGTGGAGGGAGCGCGCGAGACACTTTGTTGGTCAAGACATCGGCCGAATCCAGCAGAATGTGTTCGAAGACGCCAACATCGTAGTGGCGATGATCCAGACGTTGTGCAGTCGAGACTGGGACGCCAGGGCCTTTTCAAAGTTCGGCTTGCTTGTCGTGGATGAGGCGCATCACGTCCCGGCCAACGTTTTCAGTAGAGCGATGTTTCTGCTGTGTCCTAAGTATACTCTGGGATTGACTGCTACACCGGACCGTGCAGACGGCTGCGAGCGGGCGCTGTTTTGGTTCCTTGGCCCGCAATCCTTCATCTCCGTGCGCAAATGCGATCCAGGCACGGCCTGCTACACCGCGCTGTATATTAAAGAGTACGACCAAGAAGACAGAGGCCTCCCCACGAGGTGGGATGGAACGCTCAACCAATCGCAGTATATCACGGACATCGCTGTGGACGAAACTAGAAATCGCGAAATCGCGAACGCGATTCAGAGCATACTTTCGAAGGACCGAGGGAGGAAAATGATTATTCTGACGGACAGAAAGTACCAAGCGGATCTACTCCGTTTGTTTTTGAAAGACCATGGCGCACGAATTTACTACGGCGGCATGAAGCAGGAAGAACTGTCTGAAGCTGCCAAGGGTAAAGTCATAATTGCCACCTACGGCATTGCCTCGGAGGGCTTGGACATACCGGATGTGGACACGGTCGTTCTCGCCTCTCCGAGGAGTGACGTCCGCCAGGCCATCGGGCGTGCTATGAGGGACGGCACGGTCTCCCGGTCTCACTCAACACTTATCGTCGACGTTGTGGACACCTGGGGCAGCGTCGCTCAGGCCATGTTCAGAAAGCGCAAAAACATTTACGAGGCACAGTGCCTCGAATATTTTTTTTTCGAATCCAAATATTAAAAAGGAAAATCATGTCAAACGTTCTGGGATCTGCCGCTGGACTGTCGAACATGGCGGTGGCTATGACTTTCGCTTCCCTGCTGACTATCATTGAACAATCTGCGACAGCCGTCATTACGGAGAGCAGGAAAGAGCGCCTTCAATCTCTGATGGGCGATGGGAAAGCGCCGAAAAACTTTAAGATCGACGATTCCGCCAACGCGTACCTCCAGGGCATCCGTTCATTCTGTTTGGTGTGCCTGTTCGGTATTCTGTTCACTGCAGTGCAAACCCCCTTCGTCAGTGGCCAGCGTATCCTGGCGACGAAAGAGCTCAGCTACGCATTGGTTGCGATCAGCGTCATCGCCTTTTTCATGAGCCGCTACGTGCTAGGGATTCCCTTCGGGCTGACCAAAGGGGAGCGCGCAACGCGCACGGGAATGATCTACATTCTCATGGCGTTTCAATTGATGTCCGTTTTTCTGGTGTACTCGGGGGGCAACATTAGCACTGCTTAATTTAATCATTGCCTCGCAGGCTGCCCCCTGCTCTGCGGCCTTGAGGGTCGACCCCGTTCCCTCTCCGAGCCTGTCGCCCGACGGTCCCACGACGGCCTCCACGCGAAAGCCCCCACTTGTCGGCAACTGCACGTACACTGGAAGGGGCCACGCGCGTGCTTGGCAATATCTCATCAGTTGGTCCTTGAAATTTTTATCCTGCAACGTTTTCTCCCAATCGAGAACATTGGGATCCGTGAAGGCATCAAGGATGAATTTCCGCGCGGTTGGAAGTCCTTGGTCGAGGTAGATGGCACCAATGACGGCCTCAAATACATCCTCGAGCACGGAAACATTTTCATGGAAGCCCCGTTGCCTTGAGAATTCATTCATTCGGATGTGCTCGCCAAAGCCCAAATGCTTTGCGATCGTCGCCAACGTTTTTTTGCAAACCAAGCGCGTCTTCATCTTTGTCAGTTCGCCCTCGTTTAACTTTGGATATAAGTCGATTAAATATTTGATTATCACTAATGATAAAACGCTGTCTCCGAGTAATTCCAGCTTTTCGTAGGAATTTCGAATTCCTCTCGCTGACTTGTGGGAAAACGCCTTTTCAAAGAGCGCGCCGTCTCTTATTTGAAAAGAGAAGAGACCATCCATCTTTACTCTGTCTTGACAAAATTGTGACGAATGTATCTTTGCAGGTTAAGCCACGTCAGTTGAAGGTCGTCCGGCTTGTCCCGCAGAATGGTACGCAGCTTCGCATCCGGGTTGATCTTGCGTCCATCGTTTGGATCCTGAAGGGCGTTTGCCTTGACGTGCGCATTGATCTTCTTACTGACGTCGCTGCGGCTGACCAGAGAATTCTCCTCGACGCCGAGGAACGCGCACATCTCCTTGCCGATTCGGGTCGGTTTGAGGAACCCTGATGGATTCTTCCTGGCCGCGGTCCCGCCTTCGGCCGCATTCGCCTTCTTAAATTTTCGCTTCAGAATCTTGACGTCCTTCTGAAGCGAAAAAATTGCCTTCCACACCTTGTCCATTTCGGAATCAGCCATTTTCCTTTGTTCTTATCAACCCCTGGATTCAAGTCTTTAAGAGCGTACATTTACATGGCCGCGGCCGCCTGACGCTCAAAAATGCTGCCGCCCACGCCCTTGAGGATCTTGTATCCCTGCTGCTTCTTAGCCCACGGCCCCGTGCCGCAGATGCCGGAGGGGACGGCGTTGCTGCTGTAATGCCCGTCTCCGGGAGTCTTTGACATACCTCCGGTGCACTCAATGCCACGCTTGAGGGCCCAAAGACTTGAGGGATCCGTCGAAGAGTCCGTTTCAATCGGCTGAGCCTCGTACGCCTCATAGGATGACTTGGCCAGGAAGGTGAGAGCCAGAGCGAGAGCCACCACAAAGATTGTCGCGAGGGCCAGGGAGGACTCGTTGAGATTGCGCATGAACTGAGAGAACATAACTGGGTTTACAAATTATCTAGAAAAAAAAATGTAACGGGTCGCGTTTTTTTTCGCGTTTTTTATTTCGGTTTGAAAATTCAAAACACAGATGCCTCGTCCCCGTTCCCGCCTTGCAGACATTGATCTGGACTTCGAAGACGACGGCGGCGAGATAGCATTTTCGGACGGGGAAGACGACGGAGCCTTTGTTATGGGAAGGCGAGACAGGGCCAAGCGCCGTTCCCAGAGACGCAAGGAGCGAAGGGGGTTGCTGGACGGGGCTGGGTTCCAAGCTCCGCCCCCTCTCCGTCAGCAGGCCCAGCAGCCGCAGGGACTCGATGATTTTTCAAACCTCATGGGCGGAGGCGGCGAGGACGACGAGGATGATGATGATGATGCATCTGAAATTCCGGAAACGGAAGACGGTGCATCTATGGTTGATGACGACGCGAGCGACATGGAGAGCGTCGAGGACCTGGGGAACACACCTGGGGTCCAGAAGCAACAACAGGCGAGCAATGGGTACAATTCTGTCGAAGACGAAAAACTTGACCTTTTGAACAAATTGGACAGACTGAAGAGCAAGGGAATCAAGGTTAGGGACGATCTCAACGTGTACAGCTCGATCGAAGACATCCGTCTGGAATACAAGCGCGTCACCTTTTCCACCGAGATGGACCGAGGGCTCTCCTTCGCCAGGAAAATGCTCGTGACTACGGTGACCGGACTCGAGTTCCTGAACACCCGCTTCGACCCCTTTGACGGCGTCAACCTCGAAGGCTGGGCCGAGAGTGTTCACGAGAACATTGACGACTACACGGACGTCTTGGAGGAGCTGTATATGAAATACCGCGGAAAGGCGAAGGTTGCACCCGAAATCAAACTTCTCCTGATGTTGGGTGGATCGGCCGCCACGCATCACATCACCACGACCATGTTCAAGAGCGTGATGCCGGATGTCAATGAGATTCTCCGTCAAAGCCCCGGGCTCAAAGAGCAAATGGTCAACGCGACGAAAAAGGCCGCATCGGCGTCCAATCCAGACATCAGTGCCAAATTGGACGCTTTCCTCTCCGGGGGTCGACCGCCCACCCAGTCGTCCAGGCCTGAGAATCAGAATCAGGAGGAGGCGGAGGCCGCCGAGGAAGTCAGGGAGGATGTGAGTGACATCGTGAGCGAAGCGTCCACCGCCACCTCTTCTAAGCGAAAGAAGAAGGTCGTCGTGAACCTGTAAATTTTATTTATGTCATACTAAATAAACAGTAATGTCTCTTGCGCCAGCCCTGGACCCCATGTTTTACTTTGGGGCGCCATTCTCACCCACGCTGCCAGAGTCTCCGTCTCCGCCTCCGCTCCCAGAGGAGAAGAATTTACCCGCGTCCTTTCTGGGAACAATGTTTGACTCTGAATTGTCCGTTTTGCTGCTGATTTTCATCGCCTGCATTGGCGTTCTGGTGTACGTGCCTCCGAAGGACTTCAGACCCAAGCTGTAGCCATCGTCATACAGTGCAATTTTTTGAGCCCTGTCCATGTAAAAATTGGCAACGTTCTCACCCGGGTCCACGACCACCTGCGCAAAGAGACGCTGCTCAATGTCGATCTCGCGAATGGGCGAAAGCACCTGCACAATTTCCCAGATGTATGAGATCAGCGTCCGTCGCGTCGCCGCGGGACGGGCGTCCGCATCCCTAAGGAGCTCTATGGACACCACCTCGTCCATGAATGCGTAGAAAGGAGAGAGGGGGAGACGCTCGAGCACCGCAGCGTCGCAAAGCATTTCGCCTTTCATCAGGTCACATCGAGGCTGAAATAGTAAGGGGATCGAGGTCGAGGCGCAGACGGCGCTAACCACCCTCACGTTGGGGTCCGTCACCGGGGAGTAATAGCGCGGCCTCCTAGTGTTTAAATCGAAACACGAGACGTGCAGACGAACTCCCGAGCGCTCCTCCAGTTCTTTGAACGTCATGCTATCGCTGAACCCGGCCGACTCCATGACCCCGCCCACAAAGGATTCCCACTGCTCGGCCGGAACTAGTCCAAAGTTGCGTAGGAGGCACGACAGGCTCGGTTTGAGGGCCGTCGCGAGGTCGGCATCGGCCAAGGATTCCGCTGGGAAGGACGAGATTTTCCTTAGGCAGTAGCACAGCCCAGCCAACGCCCCCGCGCTGGACCCACTGACGTCCCGCACCAAACTGTCGGCGCCCGTGTCGTGCATGGCATCCAGGACCCCACAGAAGGAGTGGAATGCCATGATCCCGGGGCCAACGGCAACGGCCCTAGGTCGCTTTCGCATTATAATCAGCTTAGAATTTTCGGAAACAAAATTCTTAGCACTGACCAGAGGATTGCGTACGCCAAGACGGAAGCCAGGGGTTCCTCCTTGAGAGCCATCACGGCGGTCGCGGCGAGCCCCTGGAGTATAATTTCGTGGCGTGTGTGATGGATTCCGGCGATTCGGTACATGCCCATGGTCCCCGTCGTCTGAAGCAATATCTTTGCGTACAGCTGAGGGAGGTTGGCGACGTAGCTGAGGCCAAACGTAGCGGCGGGTAAAATGACTTTGGCGGAGGAAAGATCTGGAAGAGGCAACATTCATTTACTAATTATACAAAGGATTTTTTTCGACAGAAAGCGTTCCACTGAGCCAGGCTCTTGGAACCGAAGGACTCCACGACTGCCTCGTACGTCTCATGAATGAAACTGGAAACATCATTGTAAAACTCTTCGGAATTGCCTTCCAACAACCAATCCATGAATCTCTTGGAAAAATCCGAATCGCCGAAGGTCGAAGGTTCCATTTCACGAAGTAGGTGCACGGCCTCCTCAACACTTGACAGAAATTCATCTTCCTCAAGAAATTCCTCAAGGTCGGCGTCAAACGAATCATCGTCAGGGGGTTCCTCCAAGTCGTCCATTTTTCAAGGTGCTAGACCCAAGTCTTTAAGTGCTCATCACAGATTACGTACGCTGAGGGTTTCGCTCTCCTTTTGCACCCGCGATTCTTCCAAGAAGGTCATGAGTAGCTCGAAGGTGTTCGGGTCGCCCCGCTTCTCGTAGAACTCTTTGATTCCGATTTTCATCGCCTTGGCACCCATAGTACCCTTTTTCACGCTGATCTTGTGGGTGACCTTGACGCCGGCCTCTGAGGAATTGACCACATCTATGTCAGCTTGGCTCATTGAGGATTTCAACGCGTTCTCCAATTCCTTCTTCTTGTCACGGAGAATCTTGACATCCGCCTGAATGTCGCTAAGTTGTTTCCGGATCTTGACGAATTCCATGAGGTTTTTTTTAAACTGGGGATCCATCCTATCTTTGATACTGCTCAATAAGCTTTGGATACAAAAAACTTATTGAGCAAAATCTGCATTCTGCATTTTCACTTAGTAATCAGCTCCGCCGATCTCGAAGGTGCGCCGCATCGTATCGGGCTCTATCGTTGAGTTCCAAAAGATCGATACAGGCTTCCTGGGGTTGACGGGCTCCGAACGAATCTGCCTGTTGGAATTGCGCAGAGACCCAGAGATCGTCTCGGGGTAGCGCATCACCTCGCTGGCGTTGATCAGGGACTCGCCCTTGAGAACGTCTGAGGGCAGCAGCGACGACGCCTCCTCGATGGGCTGCCTGGGCTTGGGCAGAAGATTGGACGAAACGCCCGTGGCATTGAGGTTCCCGACGCCCATCCCGGAATCGCCACCCGGGGCCGCCATCTCCTGATCTTCGGACGCGTCGTAGCTGTCCCTGTAGAAAACCATGTACACCACGGCAAGAACGGCAGCTACGATCACGATGTTTAGGGGTGTGAAAACCTTGTTGGAATTACGCATCACTCTTTGACCTATTGACAGAAAAAAAAATAAAATAAAACCTAGTCTTCATATTCTTCCTCTGAGTCCTCCTCCGGCTCGGCGGGAATGTCAAATTTCACGCGCTGCTTGGGTTGCTTCTTCGCCCTGGTCAACTTCATCTGGACCAATTCGACGTTGGCGAGAAGATCGGACTTGGCAATCTGAACGCTCGTGGGCTCCAGAGCCACGTGCACCGTCGAGCCTTCGGGGGGAACGGAGTCAAGGTCCCTGTCACTAGCGTCGTAAATGATTGCGTCCTTGGCCAGTGCAACCTTGACCGTCCCGGCCTTTCCCAGGGGACGGTACGCAGCGTCAATCACCGCCTCGCCAATCTCGCGCCCGAACCATGCCTCGCTTGACTTCTTGGCCTTCGCCAGAATCTTCTCATCCATCGCAATGAGACCCTCCCTCGATTCCTCGGGAACGGAAAGGTAGACCACTCCGTCTTCCGCCGCTTCGATCTTACAGTTTTTTACAACGATAGCGTCGGCCTCGAGGCGAATCGTCTTAAGCCCATTTGCATCGCTCACCACCTTCTTTGAGAACTTCATGATTATTTTGTATTTTCTTGGCAAAATTTTCGTGGCAATTTTCACGCACCCAAATTTGACCTGAGATCCAGTATGTCCCACAGCCACAGATCGCGGGGCGTTCGATGCCTGAGCAATTCCAACTCCTCCCTGAGTCTCTGCAAATTCTTCTCGCGCCGCTCAACCTTTTGCGCATTGAATTCTGAGATGGGCACCTTCCACAGAGCAGGCCGAAGTTCCGGTGGAAACCTCGCTGGGTCCAGCTCGACCTCCACCTCCTCGATCGCCTTGCTGAGGGCCCCAATTTCCCTACAGGAAACCACCCAGTCCAGATAGATCTCCTTCTCTCGGATCTCAGCTTCCAGTTTCGTGACTAGCACTCCGAGCCTCTTCTCGTAGAGTGCCATTCGGACCTCGCAGAACCGCCGAACGATGTCACGGACGTCCGAAAAGAGCTCGACGCCCCGGTCCGTCACGAGGTGCATGTTGCCCTCGCCACAGCGCTTCCGCTCGATGAGCTGAAAGTCTTTTGCCGGGTCTGTCCCTGTGTACCCCTTGATGACAAACATCACATCGACGTCGCTGCTCTTGTTGACAAAATCCGAGATGACACCCCGCTCCAAAAGCTTCTGTAGAACATCGACAAAAGAATTGGACACCTTGGGATGCGCGGACGTGGAACGCCCCGGAGGAAGCTCCGTGACGCATATCGTTTTGTCCGGCTGAACGCTGTACTCGCCGTGCAGCTCGAATCCGCCTCGCTCCTTCTGAACGACCTTGCCTTTGAAGCCCCTGAACCACGGCTTGAGGCCCCTGATGGCACGTCCCTCGAGCCAGTCTTCGACCGCGCCGATGACGTCCAAGGGGTTGTAGGGAGGAATGTCTGTGGAGAAGCCGGTGGCGATCCCGTGCGCACCGTTAAAGAGAACGAAGGGAATGACTGGCACGTAGAACGTGGGTTCGATTACCTGCCCGTCGTCTTCCTCGCGATCCAAGAGGGCGTCGTCTTCATCGACAAATATCTTCCGCGCCACGGGCTCCAAACGTGTGTAAATGTACCGCGGAGAAGCAGCGTCGTGCCCATTGGCCAGGCGCGTCCCGAACTGCCCCTGGGGAACCAGCAGATTGACATTGTTGCTCCCCACGTAATTTTGAGCCATATTCACAATGCAGCCCTGAAGCGAATCTTCGCCGTGGTGGTAGGCCGTCTTCTCCGCCACGTGACCGCTCAGCTGCGCCACCTTAATGTCATTGGTCAACCTGCGGGCAAAGCACGCATAGAGAATTTTGCGCTGAGAAGGCTTCAGGCCGTCTTCGAGCCTCGGAATCGACCTCTTAACGTCTGCGATCGAAAATTGCAGAAGCTCCTCGTTCACGAAGGTCGACAACGTGCAATTCTTAACGTCTCCGTACGGAATTCCCTCCACAGTCCGTGAGGAACCTATCCAATTCTTTCGGAGGTCGGCATTTCCCGAACCGAACGCCAGCGCCATGGCCTGCGTGTCATCAGCACCCTCGTTGCGAAAAATCAAGGTCAAACGGTTGATTTCCGAAAAGTATTCCCTGGCCTCTGCGGCCGTGCTCGTCCCGAGTCCTTTATAGTACTTCACGTCGCTCGGTTGCACCTTGTTACCTTGGACCCAGATTTTGAACGCCCTTTCAGAGAAGAACCTCTCGCTTTTGGCCTTGACCACTGGCGTAACCATCTGCTGAACGAATCCCAGCGTGACCAGGGACGGCCAGAAGCTGTGAATCGCATTGATGATCAGCGCCGAGACGTGTTTTCCGTCCAAATCCTGGTCGGCGAGGATGAGCAAACGCCCGTACCGCAAGTTCTTCAAATTTTCCTTGGTGTACACCTCGCCCACTTTGAGTCCGATAATTTTCTTGAGGTGGGTGAATTCAGCGTTCGAGGCGACCTGGGCCGCCGTGGCCGTGCGCACATTCAGTGGTTTCCCCTTGAGGGGGAAGATTCCAAACTGAGATCTTCCGACGACGGAAAGTCCCGAAACGGCCAAGGTTTTGGCGCTGAGTCCTTCGGTCACAACCAAAGTGCAAGACTGAGATTTGGCGGTCCCCGCCCACGCCGCGTCGTCCAACGTTGGGATGCCCGTGATCCGGCTCGATTTCTTTCCGTCTGACTTGCTCAGCACCTTCTGCTCCTGCTCCGACGCGTGTAGATCAAAGGTTTCCTTCAGCATGTCGAAGACTTTTTTCACGAATGACGCGGGAGGAACAAATCGGTCCGTGGGCTTCGACGTGAGGCACTCCTTCATCTGGCTTGAGAAAGTGGGCCGCACAATGTTCTTCACAGATACAAAAAGTGCCATCTGTGCGCGTATAATCGCCTTCGATATCCCCTTTGGCATCTTCGACATCTTGGCCAGCTCGTCCACCAGAGAAGTCATGCACTGATCCACGTGAGTCCCTCCGGTGGTCACGCAGCCGTTCGCGAAGGATTGACTGCTGAATTTTCCCGAGGAGGCTCCCACGGCGACGTCCCAGTTTCCCGCCACACAATGGACCACCTTGGCTCCGTAGAGTTTTGCGTAAGCACTCATGTCCTTCATCTTAATCTCCACTCCGTCAAGGAAGATGCGCGCGTGCGAGGTGGCCGCCGCGTCGACCACGCGCTTCCGCAGAGCACCGATTCCCTGACGCACCGAGGACATGCCCAGTCGCTGAAGATCGGGAACGTAGGAAATCTCTACCACATTTGTTTTCGCCGTGCAAGTTTTGATCTTCGCATCACTTTTTTTAGTCATATTGTCTTTCCACGTCATTTCAAACTCTTTTCCGCGATCGGCGTCCCTGACCTTCACCTTGAAGCGGGTGCTGAATATGTTGGTGGCCTTGGCGCCGACTCCATTCTGTCCGGCCACGGTGCGGTCCACCTCGTCATCATAATTTGACGATGTTAACAGCGATCCGAAGATCAACTCTGGAATCAGACAGTCCTCCGTGTCGTGCTTGACGACAGGAATAGAAGACTGCGAAAGAACCGTGATCTCTTCGTCCAGCGTCACACAGATTCTCTTCCCGGGGGCAGTGGCGTCCGTGGCATTCGATAGGATCTCGTCGAAAACCTTGACGAAGGCCGATGACCACGACTGGTCAGAATCAGATTCCACTTGGACAATCTTTTCGCCGTCGTATACATATTTTCCCACCGCGCTCTCGCTCACGACGTTCCCGATGTACACCGAGGGACGCGTGAGGACGTGTTCGTGAAGAGTCTTCCGCGAATACTTCGTCATCCTCTTTCCGTTCTGGTGGGATTGGATTTGTGGATGTGAAAATGTAAAAAAATAAAAAATGGCGGTAAAAAATTTAAATTTCAAAAAAAAAAGCGGCAAAATTCGAATTTACCAGTCGAAATCGCGGGAGTTGACGGGGTCGACACGGCCCACCATAGATTGTACTGGTGGGAGCGAGGCTTTGTCCGGGAGGAGGGTGTCGTAGCCCTTTTCGTAGAAACCCTTTTTGAAAGGCAGCGTGGTGTTGCGCGGACGCATCTTGCTCTCCAGGTCCGTCAGAGCCGGACCGGGAGCTCCGGACTTGAACGGAGCAGTGCCGTAAACCGGTACACTGACAGGTCCGTAGAGCCGCGAGGTTTCCGGCGACGCAAAGATCGCGTTGGGAGGACGCTCGTAGATGGGTTGGGTCATTCGCTGCCAGAGCTCGCGGACACCCATGTTTTTTGTCTTAAGAAAAAGAGAGAAAAAAATATTTTTAATCCTGGAAAATCCGCATCCGCTTGGCCACACGGTCGACGTTGTTCTCATTCCGGCTGTTTTCCCGCTTGGTCGCCCAGCGGAGATTCGACGCCGCGTTCAGTGTTTTAATACCGTTTACATGGTCAGCGACGAGGTCTGGCGCGGGGGGAGGACCGTAAAAGCTCGAACAGATCACACGGTGCAAGCAGAAGGTCTGGCCTTGCCAGCCGACCTTCGCGTAGGCCGTTCCTTCGGCAATTGCAGGAAAGATATTCGCCCCGCCCTTTGCGTTTCGCCAGCGGCCGAGGTTGCTAACGCTCGCCCCCTTCAGGACCGTTTTCGTGAGATCAACGCCGTAGTGCACGGGGTCATCGACCCAATGCTCGCCCGGGAGATCGGGGTCGTTGAGGGCCCTGAATTTCCACCCGTAGACCGTGGGTTGTTTCCCACGCACGACCTTGGTGATGCCCCCCTGGTCAACCTTGCGCCCCAACCGGTTTGAAAGGACTTGTGCGGCCTCATGTTGACTGTTGAAGGTCTCCCACACAGACTCCGGTGCGTCCCTTGGTTTGCCCTGGATGGCCTTGCTCCGGGCCGCCGCGTTCGATTTGGCCAGGCCCGACAGATTCATCAGCCTCGTATTCTCTGGTTGGCTCACCCGCTCCTTCACATTGAGAGCCCTGTCGTCCGATCGAATTTGATTTCCGTGGTCCACGGTCATCGTCGGCGGGAGCGGGCCGAGCTCGGGGTAGAAGCTCACGTGGACCACGCGGGCGAGGACCTCCAGCTTTCCATTGATCCACACTCGCCGCCTTCCTCTTCCGTCAAGCTTCACCCACGAGACCTTCCCCCTGCGCATGACACTGCCAAAATTGGACATGAAGGAATTCGGGACGACCTCGAGCGTCGCGGGAACCCTCATGGGCCTCCAGGTGACTTGGCCGGTTCGGAGGTGGCGCTTGAGCCGCAGGCGCTCGATTCGGTACCTCAGTGCGATCGCGCGATCCTTGTGCTCGTGGAAGGCCTTCATTTCGTCCAGCGCGACCTTGAATGCCTTTAGGGCGCCCTCGGGAGGGCCGTCTGGACCAAGCGGACGCGAGAATGTCACGGCCATTTCCTTTACTAACATTGTATTCAAACGTTTAAATGCTTACATTTTTCAAATTATTCCAATCAAAAGAGGATGTCCGACGCGGGATGCATCGATCGAGTTGCTGGCAACTCAGGCATCCTGGAGAACGACGAATCCGTCGAGCAGAAACGCGATCCATCGCGACAGTGCGGGGATCTAAAGGGATACGCGTGCTTTCGGAATTTGGCAACGTCATTTGCTGCTGTCGTCGAAGGCATTGTGTACCATGGGCGCGTGGATTGACGCGTACCCCAGAAATCGGCCGAATCCCGGGGCCAGTGGGAGCTGAGGAGTTTCGTCTGCGCGTCTTCTTCGACGGCACAGGCCGGTCCACGCGTCGGGCGATCAACGTAGTCCGAGAGCAAAAAGTTCCCCATAGGGTTGTCCTTCGTCGGCTTGGTGCACATTGCTTCGGGAACCAAGAGATTCGAGGTCCTCATCAAGTAAATAATCACGATGGCAACGACGGCGAGGCCAAGTATTCGTACGTCCCGCGTCCCGACGAAAATAATGGTGGTGGCGTAGAGGACGAAGCGAATCGCGGCCAGTGTTCGATCGTGCGGGGTTTGCGAGGACGTCGGCCAAAAGACGAAGGGTTTGGACGTTAAATCAGTCAACATGTCTTTACTAAAGATAAAAGATAAAAAATTAGTGAGGCATCAACTTGGACATAGAAGCTTGCAGAGTTTTTTGCAACTTCTCCTGATCGACACCGCCCTTGCCGTCGGAGAATTCGCGCTCAACGTTTTCGGCGATCTTCTCAAGGACGCCAGGGGGCAGAAGCTTCCCAAATAGCTCGTCGTTCTGCACGTCCAGCGAGGGCTGGGTCACGAGCGCCTTGGGCTCCTCGGGAGCGGGCTCAGGCTCGCATTCCATGGCAATGACGTACAGCGTTTGCAGGTTCAACCAAATGGTGCTCTTTTCCTCGTCCCGTCCCTCGAGGGACGCCCAGAGGTCCTTCATTCCCAAAGTCTTGAAAATGCTTCCGTTTGAACTCAGGTCGTCAAAGATGGTGTCGTCCTCCACGCGCAACTTGTCCTCGTGAGGTTTGACCGCGGACATGTAAGCCTGGCAAACTCTGTACTTAGATTGAAAGTTGAGGGCCTTGATGACGGTCCCGTAGCTTCGGATCTTCCCGTCCTTCGGAAACAGACACGCAAGCTCTTTGCAGAACTCCAGCATCTTGGCATTGAAGGCGTCGATCATCGTGTCAGTCATCGTTTAATGGTTTACTGTTCACAATGAAAAAAGAAGAACCCGAAATCACGCGGTGGATCCGAGGCGCCCGCTCCGCCAAACGTCTTCCGCGACGATCTGCACGGCGGCGCCGAAGAGGGCACCAAAAAGCGCTGGTTTCGAAATGGATCGACCGAACTTGTACTCCGTGCCGTGAAGCAGCTCCAAGAGCCTTGCGTAGGTCGCGCCGAGGACGGCGCCGCTGAGGGCAAATTTGTAATCCATTTATTTCTTACTGATGAACACCAATTAAAAATTCGCATTGGCCCCCTGGACTGAGTTTGCTTGGGATTTGAGGTTTTCGTTGGAACTCACAGACCCCAAGCCCTCGAAGATGTTTTGAAATTTTTTATTGTGTCTGTTGAGCATATTTTGAATATTCTTGTTGTTAATATTAGGTGCGTTTTGACGATAATTTGAAATTATATCGTTCAGAACCTGGGTCTCGTTTGTGGTTGAATTACTGGAATTATTGAAGGTTCCGCCTTCCATTTTTGAATTTAGAAACAAAAAAAAAACTCAGAAGTTCGCGTTTGGGTTCAGCACGGGGCGCTGGAGTGGAAACTGCGGAGGCGTGGGCGGCTGCTGCGGCTGCTGCGGCTGCAAGGGCGGTTGGGGCGCCGCGGGAGGTGGCGGTGGCTGCTGCGCATCGACATCCTGAGCATCTTGATCATCCTCGGCGTCTTCGCCCGCGTAGATTTCCTTTTCGCCATCGCCTTCTCCCTCGTCATCGCTTGATTCGCTCTTGTCCTCCTTGGAATCCTTGGAATTCTTCTCGTCGTCGGACTCCGAAAAATCGGAGGAGGACGAGGAGGAATCGTCGTCGTTGTTTGCGCTGTTGGAGGTAATGTAATTCAGAATGTCTCCCATGGGGAGGAGCTTTCGGAACTCGTTGAACGTGTTGTCCGCCAAGACTTTCTCCATCTTGTTGTGTACCAAGTGATCAGGCGCCTCCAGCGCGGACGAGTCGTACTTGACGATCTGGCACGCGGACTTAAAGATGTTGTGGATGACGGTGCGCCAGAAGGGAATTTTGACTTTGATGTTTGACCCTGTGTTTCGGCCGTTTCGCGAGGAAGACGTCAGGATGCGCACGGATGCCACGTAGATGGCGGAGATGAGATCCTCGATTCTACTCTGTCTGTTTTTCACGTCGTTTGTGAATTCGGCAATCTGGGTGTCGGACCACGCCTTAACCTCGTCCAACTTGGTCTCGAATTCTCGGGTGTTCCGGGACTCGGAGTACCACCTGAGGAGCCACTCCACCATAACGTCCAGAACGACGTAGTCGAGCTGTCTCAGGAATTCTTCCTTGGCGTGGACGATCGCCGAGAGATTGGCCGAAGGCATTTGTTTTTTTTATTGGGATCCACTTTTTATTTTTCACGTAAACTGCGCGCCACGGATTTCAGGTTCACGAGTGAGGAAAAGTCCGACTCGAACGCCGCTGGGCCTGCCCCGCTGGACCGCTTGGCCTCTCCGTCGAGATTTTCCCAGGAGACGATGAATCCTCCGTCACAGGGTCGGACGGCGAGTCCAGAAAGTTTGAACTGTCGTGCCACCCAGTTGACGAGGGGCGCGTGCTCGAACGGTGGATAGCCCGTGCGGTACAGCGGAATCTTGATTCTCGTCGCCATCTGCCCGGCCTCTGCGGCGGACCTCGCCTGCCTCGAGGTCTGATGCCATACCTCGTGATACAGCTGCTTCTTCAGACGTTTTCTGGCGCTGACGATGTCCTTGATGGCAGTTATGTTTTCCATCTCTTGCCATGCGCGTGAAATTTATCTGAGTAAAAATCTTTCAGGACACAAAGTCAAGATGAGTTCCGGGCGACGAACGCTTTATCACGCCCTTCATGATCTGAGCGACGTGGCTCAGGCGGAGGCCCTCGTGGAGGGCTACGTCTCGGCGGCGGTTGACCTCCTCGTGCGCATGGAGCGCGGGGAGAGGCCCTCGATGGCCGAGGTCACGTTGACGCTTAACAATTACAGGGATTCCGCCATCACTCCGGAGCCCAACATTCCAATCGGAAAAAAGATATGCGGCGTCGTGACGAAGAAGGGCAAAACCTGCACCAATGAGGCCCTCGAAAAATTCGGCGGCAAGTGCGGCACCCACCGCCCGCGAACGTCCCTCCCCGTCTCGTCCCTCCCGTTCGACTCGGACGATAACATTATGGACCAAGTGACGGCCTACGACGCCGAGAATGTCAACGAGGGCCTGAGTTCTTGGATGGCGAGCCGATCAGTTTGAGGGCACTTCGGTAGAGCCGTGAGTTGATTTTGCCCCGCGCGGCGTCCAGGGTCCACACCATAAATATTCGGAAGGCCATGCCTGCGGGAGACCTGGGATCGAGGGCCGTGACGCCCAAAATCAAGTTCCGCATGAGAACATTCGGAGTCAGGGTCCCAGACGGCTCGTTTGCCATTGTCGTGAAGCATCGAACCTGCCTGCTGTGGTTTTCCTGAGTCCCTTGGCACACCTTGATGAACGTTTCCCCGTACTGAACGCGGTCACTCTTTGAGTTGCGCATGCAAAATTTGATGGTGGGCATGGGGACGTTCAGGGCGTGTTTAAGCTGTTTTTCGACACATGGCGACGCCCGGAGGCCTCCCCTTCGGAGCAGGAGAAGGGCCCTCTTGACCTCAGAGGGCTTCATTATTATAATCTGTTGAACATTTTTTTTTCCACTTAAAGACATGGAGATAGGGGACATCAAGAAGGGCAACGATGGGGGACTGTGCAATTTGTGCGACGCCGTACACTGATTTTAAGCGATACAAAGTTACATGCCCCGAGTGCCAATTTGAAAGCTGTTTTTCTTGTACGAAAAGGTACCTTATTTTTGGCAGTGATCAAGCGGAAGCTGACTGTATGAATTGTCATTGTTCGTGGAGACGGCACAAGTACACTATATTTCGAAGTACGAGCAAGGGTGGCGGTTTTGCGCACAACGATCTCAGGGACTGGTTGACGACGCGGGAGCTAAAGAGGGAGAGGCTAAAGGACGCGGAGCGCCTCGTGAAACTCGCGATGCACCGGAAGTGGGTGGCGCACGCCCGAATGAGGGATTACATGACGCGTTGCGTGGCGGAGCTACGCGCTTCGGTTTTTTGGGCCGAAGCTGTCCACTCGCACAATTTCGCCGAGGGCGGTCCGATAGGGCCGATTGGGATTCGCGAGAATGGTGGGTACGTGGTGGGTACGTTCGAGTCGGCCCGCAGGGTTCTCGAAGAAAACAGGGCGTGGATCCAAAGATTTTCTGAACACATCAAGATCTTTCCTCGGAAGGCATTTTTTTGGATGGGTTACAGCGGCTGGGAGAGTGATACGCAGCTGGACATGGTGAGCCCAGAGATTCGCGAGGCGTACATGGCCTTCGCGCGGCGCTACTCGGAATGTGCGGAGGTTATCTATGTGTATAACGGCGGCGGCGAAGACGTGGTCTGGAAGACGGTGGGCACTGCGCTTTCGCGGCTAGACGAGGAAGTCTCGAAGCTCACTGCCCTGCTGGACGGATTGGAAGGGGATCACCTTGGCTATCCGATTGGAAAAGGAGTGAATGTGCTTTCGAAACAGAGAGTGACTTGTGCCCACGAGGGGTGTCGCGGTCCCTGCGACGATGGAAAGTGTTGCAAGTGCGGTCAAAAGACGTGCGTCGCGTGTCGGGATATTGCACACGAGGGTCCGTGCAACCAGGAG